>Ga0268289_100013_pt1 | contig 265021 bp, 219 predicted proteins | sample MetspNORM_FD_191340 | JGI IMG/M metagenome (GOLD analysis project Ga0268289, IMG submission 191340) | Soil microbial communities from San-Diego area, Southern California, United States - Methylocaldum sp. NOR-M | ecosystem: Environmental > Terrestrial > Soil > Desert | place: USA: California... | reverse complement strand
CGAGCCCCTTGACCATGACCGAGCGGATCATCTTGATCGCCGAGGCGGCGCCGATGCGGTCGCCCACCGAGCCGACATGAGTGAAGCCGAGCGAGGTGAGCGCCGAGACCGCCTTGTCGGCGTGGGGCCCGCTCACGAGCAACGGCACGGCGAGTTTGGCGGGATCGACCGGCGCCATCACGGCGACATCGGCATAGCGCCCGCCTGCGGCGTCGATCGCGGCGGCGGCGGCGCGCTTGGTGTCGGGGGCGACGCTGTTCATGTCGAGCCAGAGCGCGCCTTCGGGCAGCCAGGGCGCATAAGCGGCGGCGGCGGCGAGCGCCTGATCGGCGGTGACGAGCGAGAGGACGAGATCGGCGGCGGCGAGCGCCTCGGCGGCGCTGTCGCGGCCGAGAACGCCGGTCCTCGCGTAATCGGCCTGCTTGGCCGCGCGTGTGGCGGGAGCGTCGGTCTTGACGTCATAGGCGGCGACGGTCGTGCCGGCGCCCAGGCCGGCGCTTGCGAAGGTCGATCCCGCCTCGCCGAATCCGATGATGGCAACCATGCTCTCCATGCGGGCCTGCCTAGAAGACTGTTATGGCATAGCGCCAATCCAAAGCGGCGCGGGGCTATTCGCTTTCCTGAAGTCCCAGTAATCGGCGCTCGGCGTTGAGGAGATCGAGGAAACGCGCCTGGAGCGGGGTGGGGCGCCAGTCGGCGCGGGTGGTGATGCCGATCAGCCGCCCCGGGAGCTCGGCGGGGCTGTCGATCGCCGCCAACATGCCGCTTTCGATTTCCAGTGCGACCTGATCGGGCGACAGCAGCGTCAGAAAATCGCCGTCGCGCAGCAGGCCGCGGATCACCATGACCGAGCCGCATTCGATCGGTGCCGGCGGCAGCGCGCGACCGTCGAACAGCGCCTGCCAGAGCGCGCGCAACGGTGTGCCGACGCGACCGATGACCCAGGGGTAACGCGCGAGATCGTCGCGCGTCGGTCGGGTCGGTCGATCGAGTGGATGGCCGGCGCGCGCGACCACCACCAGCTGATCGGAGAAGAGCGGGCGCTGGGTGAGATCGGCCGCGATCGTGCCGCGCAGCGCACCGATCGTCAGGTCGATCACGCCTTCGCGCAGCGGCTCGATCAACTCGCGGCGCGAGCCTTCGACGACGTCGATCGCGGCATCGGGCGCTTCGCGCATCAACTCGGCGATCGCGGCGGGGAGCAGCAGCGCACGGCAGAGCGGCATCGCGCCGATGACGAGCCGGCCGCTGCGCGTGCCGCGATCGGGGCGTGTCTCGGCGATGCCGGCCGCTATTTCGCCGGCGGCGAGGCGGATACCGCGCGCCAGCCGACGGCCCGCGGGCGTGATCGCGACGCCGCGTCCGCGCCGCTCGACCAGCGGTGTTCCACTCACCTGTTCGAGATCACGCACCGCGCGGTGCAGCGCGGGTTGCGACAGCCCGGTCGCCGTCGCCGCACCGACGAAGCTGCCCGCATCGGCGAGCGCGACGAAGGCGCGGGTCTGTGCCGCCGTCATCAGCAGATCGGGGCGTGCGAAGCCGCGGCCACCGCGCGCGATCGCACGGGCGGCTGCGGCGAGATGTGCGAGCGCGGCATCGGCGCGACCCGCAAGGCGGTCGCCCTCCGCAGTCGCGGTCATGCCGTCGGCGTGACGGTGGAACAAGGTGACGCCGAGCTGGCGTTCGAGCTTGGCGAGGCCTTGCGTCAACGCTGGCTGCGACAGGCTCACCGCGCGCGCGGCGGCGTTCATGCTGCGCTGCGCAGCGATCGCGGAGACGGCGCGCAGATGGCGCAGGTTGAGATCAAAGGGCGAGGGCGTCATGCACGCTGCTATAGCAAATTCTTATCGCGCGTGTGCAATTGTGAATTGCGAAGCGCGTGCCGTGTTGCCTACCGCTCGGGCGAGCAGAGGAAGAGGGTTCATGGCAAAGGTGGTTCGCAACATCGCGCGTGCCGAGGCGCAGGTCATCGACGGGCTGGCGGCGGCCGGCGTTGCCACGGTGCACGAGGCGCAGGGGCGGATCGGGTTGCTCGGATCCAGGCTGCGGCCGATCTATCCGGGAGCGCGGATCGCGGGCTCGGCGGTGACGATCTCGGCGCCGCCGGGCGACAATTGGATGGTGCATGTCGCGATCGAGCAGCTCCAGCCGGGCGACGTGCTCGTGCTGGCGCCGACATCCCCCTGCGAGGACGGCTATTTCGGCGACTTGCTGGCGACCTCTGCGATGGCGCGCGGCTGCCGCGGGTTGGTGATCGACGCCGGCGTGCGTGACGTCCGCGATCTGACCGCGATGGGTTTTCCGGTCTGGTCGAAGGCGATTTACGCGCAGGGGACGGTCAAGGCGACGCTGGGATCGGTCAACGTGCCGGTGGTGTGCGCGGGGGCGGGCATAGAGCCGGGCGACGTCATCGTCGCCGACGACGACGGCGTGTGTGTGGTCAAGCGCGCGGACGCCGCCGCGGTGCTCGAAAAGGCGCGGGCGCGTGAGGCCAATGAGGAGATGAAGCGCAAGCGGCTCGCCGCGGGCGAACTGGGACTCGATATCTACGACATGCGCGGCAAGCTGGAGGCGATGGGGCTCCGCCATGAATAGCGGAGCTCCCTGCATGTGGATGCGCGGGGGGACGTCCAAGGGGGCGTTCTTCCTTGCCGACGATCTGCCCGCCGATACTGCCGCGCGCGACGCCTTCCTGCTGCGGATCATGGGCTCGCCCGATCCGCGCCAGATCGACGGCATGGGCGGCGCCGATCCGCTGACATCGAAGGTGGCGGTGGTGTCGCGATCGGCGCGCGAAGGCGTCGATGTCGAGTATCTGTTCCTCCAGGTGTTCGTCGATCAGGCAATCGTCACCGACGCGCAGAATTGCGGCAACATGCTCGCCGGCGTCGGGCCGTTCGCGATCGAGCGCGGGCTGGTGACGGCCGAGGAAGAGGAGACGCGGGTGGCGATCTTCATGGCCAATACCGGCCAGATCGCCGTCGCGACCGTACAGACCCCGGGAGGCGAGGTGACCTATTCGGGCGATGCGCGGATCGACGGGGTGCCGGGCACCGCTGCGCCGATCCCGCTCGAATTTCGCGACACCGCCGGCTCATCATGCGGCGCGCTGCTGCCGACGGGCAATGCCGTTGACGTGATCGAAGGCGTCGCCTGCACGCTGATCGACAACGGGATGCCGTGCGTCGTGATAAAAGCGGCCGATGCCGGCGCGACCGGTTATGAGGATCGCGAGACGCTGGACAATGCCGCCGAGCTCAAGGCGCGGATCGAGGCGATCCGGCGCATCGCGGGGCCGATGATGAATCTGGGCGACGTGGCCGAGAAATCGGTGCCCAAGATGATGCTGGTTGCGCCGCCCAAACAGGGCGGTGCGGTGGCGGTGCGGAGCTTCATCCCGCATCGCGCGCACGCTTCGATCGGGGTGCTCGGCGCGGTCAGCGTGGCGACCGCGTGTCTCGTCGAAGGCTCGCCGGCGGCCGACGTCGCGGCGGTTCCCGAAGGCACACGCAAGACGCTGTCGGTCGAGCATCCTACCGGCGAGATGAGCTGCGTGCTCGAAACCGACGGTGGGGGTGCGGTGACGAGCGCCGCCTTGCTGCGCACCGCGCGCAAGCTGATGGACGGGGAGGTGTTCGCATGAGCCGCGATGCTGGAGGGCGGATCAGGAGCTGGACGCTCGATCCTTCACGCCCGCGCTACACCCCGCCCGCAGGCGCGATCGACGCGCATTGCCATGTGTTCGGGCCGGCGGACCGCTTTCCGTTCAGCGCCAAGGCCAAATATCTGCCGCAGGACGCCGGGCCGGAGAAGCTGTTCGCGCTGCGTGACCGGCTCGGCTTTTCGCGCAACGTGATCGTGCAGGCGAGCTGCCACGGCACCGACAATGCCGCCACGTTGAATGCGATCGCGGCATCGGGCGGCAAGGCGCGCGGTGTTGCGGTTGTCGATCCCGCGATTGGCGAGGCGGAGCTCGCGGCGCTGCACGAGGGCGGCATTCGCGGCGTGCGGTTCAATTTCCTCAAGCGGCTGGTGGACGACGCGCCGAAGGACAAGTTCCTCGATGTCGCGCGGCGGCTGCCCGCGGGCTGGCACGTCGTGGTCTATTTCGAGGCGGATATCCTCGAGGAACTGCGCCCCTTCCTCGATGCGATCCCGGCGCCGCTGGTGATCGACCACATGGGCCGGCCCGACGTGTCGCAGGGGCCGGACGGCGCCGACATGAAGGCGTTCCGCCGCCTGCTCGACAGCCGCGAGGACATTGCGTTCAAGGCGACTTGTCCCGACCGTCTCGATCCCGCCGGGCCGCCGTGGGACGATTTCGCGCGTGCGGTCGCGCCGCTGGTGGCGGACTATCCCGATCGCGCGCTGTGGGGCACCGATTGGCCCCACCCCAACATGCAAGATGCGATCCCCGACGACGGCGCGCTGGTCGACATGATCCCGCGCATCGCGCCTACCCCCGAGCTGCAAAGCAAGCTGCTGATCGACAATCCGATGCGGCTTTACTGGGGGGACTGACGCGCGCGCGTCAGATCGCGCCCCATACGTCGCGTGCCACGTCGATCACGAGCTGCAGCTTGGCGCGCTGCTGCGCCATCGAGACGTCGTTGCCGTGGACGGTGGACGAGAAGCCGCATTGCGGGCTGAGCGCGAGCTGATCGAGCGGCATCTGGCGGGCGGCTTCGTCGATGCGGCGCTTGACCGACTCCGCGGTTTCCAGCTCGCCCAGCTTGGTGGTGACGAGTCCGAGCACCACCGTCTTGCCGGCGGGCACGTGGCGCAGCGGCGCGAAATCGCCCGAGCGGGGATCGTCATATTCGAGGAAATAGCCATCGACCGCGAGCTCGTTGAACAGCACCTCGGCGACCGGCTCGTAGCCGCCCTCGGCGGCCCAGGACGAGCGGAAGTTACCGCGGCACAGATGGACGCACACAATCATGTCCGCCGGGCGATCGCGGATCGCCTCGTTGATGATGCGCGCGTAGAGCCGGGGCAACGCGTCGGGATCGAGCCCGCGCGCACGGGCGTTGGCGCGCTGCGTCTCGTCGCACAGATAGGCGAGGTTGGTGTCGTCGAGTTGGACATAGCGGCAGCCGGCATCGGCGAGGCTCGCCAGCTCGGCCCGATACGCGGCCGAGAGATCGGCGTAGAATTGGTCGAGATCGGGATAGGCGGTCGCATCGATCGCATCGCGGCCGCCGCGGAAGTGGAGCATGGTCGGCGAGGGGATCGAGACCTTCGGGAGCTTCGTCGTCACCGAGGCGAGAAACTCGAAATCCCGCCGCTGGATGTCGCGGGCATGCCGGACGGGGCCGGTGATCTTCATCACCGGGGGCGCGTATTCGAGCTCGGTGCCGCCGTGCTGGTGAAACTTGACCTGGGTGCCGCCGGCTTCCTCGACGCCGTCGAGCTGGAGCAGGAAATCGGTGTGGAAATAGGTGCGGCGGAATTCGCCGTCGGTGACGCCCTGGAAGCCCAGCTCCTCCTGCAGCGCGACCGCGCCGCGGATCGCGTCGTCTTCGACCGACCGCAGGGCGGCGGCGTCGATATCTCCCTTCCGAAACTGCTCGCGTGCGGCGAGCAGGGCAGGCGGGCGCAGCAGGCTGCCGACGTGATCGGCGCGGAAGGGGGGCTTGGGCACGCGCATTCTCCTAGCTCTTATGACTATTTTGTTTGTTGATATTACATAATTCAGCCGGCCCGACAACGAACCTCATCCGTCGAGCACCCTCCATCCGTCGCGCCATTGGGTGTGAAGTGCAGGGAGACCAGCCCTGACACCGATCGCATCGACATAGGCCGCGATTTCGGCGGCCCGAGCGCCCGTGGCGATTTCGGGGCGGCCGGGCGGAGCGACCCACACGGGCAGGAACGCCGTCTCGATCGTGCCGTCGCCGGCGACGCGGCAGCGGCCGATCATGCCGTTGACCGCCTCGGGATGGAACGGGGCGAGGCTGTAGGCGGGATCGGGCTCGAAGCCGAACATCGTCTTGCGGCGCGCGACCCATTCGGCGCGGGCAGGATGGTCTTGCGCCGGGCTGAGCGCATTGGTGACGACGACGCCGTTGCCGAGGCCGTGGAAGATCGGCTTGCCGCGGTGGAATTCGATGCCGCGCGCGATGTGGGCGTGGTGGCCGACGACGATGTCGGCGCCCGCGTCGATCGCGGCGTGGGCGACCGGGCGTTCGTAGGGCGCCAGCTCGGCGGGGCGGTGGGTGATGCCCTTGTGAAGCGCGACCACCACCACGTCCGCCTGCGCGCGGGTTTCGGTAATGAGGCGGGCCATTGCGGCGAGCGATGCCGGATCCGCCTCGACCAGATCGGCCTGCGGGCGCGAGGGGCCGCCGTCGGCCGCGCGCACCGCGACATAGGCGCAGCCGGCGCGGGTCGGCGTCGCCCAGGCGATTTCGGGGCCGACGCAGTTGAAGCTGAGGAGCGCGATGCGCTTGCCGGCGCTGGTGACGATCGCCGGCCGCTCGGCAGCCGCGAGGGTGAGATCGGCGCCGCAATGCGCGATGCCGAGGCGGTCGAGCTCGGCATTGGTGTCGGCGATGCCCTCGGCGCCGCGATCGGCGATGTGGTTGCCGGCCATCGAGACCATGCCGATGCCGGCACGGGCGAGCGCGGCGAGATGCGCTGGGTCTGCGCCGGGGGCGGGGACGTCGCCTTCGAGTTCGTCGCCGCGGTTCGTATGCGGGACTTCGAGATGACCGATTGCAAGCCCGGCAGCGCGCGTAACGGGGGCGATGCCGGCCATCCAGTGATCGGGATCGGGCACGTCGAGGATGATGTCGCCGAGGAAGACGAGGTCGAACGCGCTCATGCGACCACGCCTTCTTTGCGCAACGCCGCGATCGTGCCGGCGTCGAGGCCGAGATCGCCGAGCACCGCGTCGGTATCCCCGCCCAGCGTCGGGACGTGTGACGGCGCATGTGGTTCGGTCTCGAAGCCGGGACCGACGACGGCGAGGTCGCGATCCCAGCCTGGCAGCTCGACCGGGTGGAGCGTGCCGCGTGCCGCGAGGTGTGGATGGGTCGCGATCTGCCCGACCTCGCGCAGCATCGCCGCCGGCACGCGTTTTTCGGTGAGCCGTGCCTCCAACTCCTCCGCGCGCCAGTGGCCGAGCGTTTCGGTGAGCCAGGCGCGCACCGCGTCGTAATGTTCCACGCGTGCCTGGTGCGTGGCGAAGCGCGGATCGGCGATCATCTCGGGACGGCCGAGCACGGTGAGGAGCGCCTCGACCTGCGGCTGCTCGTTGGCGCCGAGGGCGATCCAGCCCTCGCCGGTGGGATAGAATTCGGAGGTCGCGACCAGGCGGAAGCCGCGATTGCCGGTGCCGCCGGGGGTTTGGCCGGTATAGGAATGGATCGAGACGGTGGTGTTGACCAGCTTGAGCGCGGCGTCGAGCATCGCGATGTCGAGGTGTGCGCCCTCGCCGGTCGCGTCGCGCGTGCGCAGCGCCGCCATCAGCGCGATCACCGCAAGATAGCCGGTGAAGCTGTCGATGATCGGCATCCCGATCTTGAGCGGTCCGGCCTCGGTCGCGTTGAGCAGCGCGATCCCCGACATCGCCTGCGCGATGTGATCGTAGGCGCCGTAATGCGCGAGCGGACCCTGCTGCCCGAAACCGGTGATCGAGACGACGATGAGGCGCGGGTGCTCGGCGCGCAGGTCTGCTGGATCGAGCCCGAGGCGCGCGAGGACGCCGGGGCGGAAATTCTCGACCAGGATGTCGGCGCGGGCGATGAGATCGCGGGCAATCCGCTGGCCTTCGAGCCGCTTGAGATCGAGTGCGATCGAGCGCTTGCCGGCGTTGATCGAGGCGAAGGGGACGCTGAGCATGGGTTCGCCGCCATGCTCGGTATAATGACGGAAGCCATCGCCGCGGCCGGGCGGCTCGATCTTGATCACCTCGGCGCCCATCTGCGCGAGCATGTTGGTGCAGGTCGGGCCCGAAATGGCGTGGCTGAGATCGACGACGCGCAGGCCTTCGAGCGGGGTCATGCCGCGTCTCCCCTGGTTGAGAACACGCCGGCCGCGTCGAGCCGGGCGATATCGGTGGCATCGAAGCCTAGTTCGGCGAGAATCTCGTTGCGGTCCGCACCGGGCAGGCCTGCAGGGCGATGCGGGCCGGGGTCGATGCCCGAGATGCGGAAGGGTGTGCCGATCTGTTCGGCCACGGCGTCGCCAGCGGGCAACGTGACATGCATTCCGCGTGCCTCGGCATGCGGGTGGCGGAGCGCCTCGGCGGGGGAAAGGATGGGCATCGCCTGGGTGTCGGCGGCCTCGAGCAGGGCGAGCCACTCGGCGCGGGGACGGGTGGCGAACAGCGCTTCCAGCTCGGCATGGATCGCCGGATGCGCGGCGAGATCGAACTGGCGCGCGGTGAGATCGGGGCGCTCGATCGCCGCGCAGAAGCGCGCCCAATAGCGCGGCTCCATATCGGTGGTGCAGAGATAGGCGCCGTCGGCGCAGCGCCAGACGCCGCCCTTGGGGTGCCAGCTTCCGTCGGGCGGGGTGATCTCGGCAGGATCGGCGGCGCGGCCGAGCGCGACCATCAGCAACGGCATCGCGGCGTCGATCATCGAGACATCGACATGGCTGCCGCGTCCCGTCCGCTCGCGCGCCTGGAGCGCGAGCAGGGTAGCCATCGTGGCGTGGGTGCCCGCCATCACATCGGCGACCTGAATGCCCGGCAGCGTAGGCACCGGCAAGCCGTTGAGGCGCGAGAGCACGCCGGCGGCGGCGAGCGCGGCGGGATCATGGCCGGCGCGGTTGGCGAGTGGGCCGGTTTGGCCTGCGAACGAGACCGAGGTGTAGATCAGGCGGGGGTTGATCGCGGAGGCGGCGTCGTAGCCCCACCCCATCTTCGCCATCGTGCCGGGGCGGTAATCCTCGATCAGCACGTCAGCGCGCTCGATCAGCGCGCGAAGCACGGGCTTCGCTTCCGGATGGCCCGGATCGATCGCGAGGCTACGCTTGTTGCGGGTATAGGTGGGGCGGGCGCGAGCCGCCTTGTCCGCGGGGCCGAACATCTTCTCGTGCTTGGCCAGTTCGCGCGGATGCTCGATGCGGATCACGTCGGCGCCCATGTCGCCCGCGATCCAGCCGAAATAGGCACCGGGCAGGTAGCGCGAGAAATCGAGTACGCGGCAGCCGTCGAGCGGTCTGGTCATCAGCTTTTCTCCGCACGCCGCGCCGCCATGCGCGCGGCGGGGCCTTCGATGAACGCGGTGACGCGATCGTCGAGCGCACCCGCATCGCCGGGGCCGAGCGCGTAATTGTCGACGCCAAGCTCGAGCACGGGAATGCCCGCGGCCGTCAATGCGCGGAGCACGAAGGGATCGGCGTCGGACAAGGCGACCGCGCCGTCGACCTGGTGCGTTTCGGCTTCATGGACGTGCCATGGTCCGGCCCAGCTCGGCATGCGCAATTCGTCGCCCATCGTCAGGAAACGGGCGGCGAGCGCACGCAGCGGATCGCGGTCGCGATCGAAGCGGCGGATATAGCCGTCTGCGGCGAGCGCGAGGTACATCGACCAGACGAACACCGCGCCGTGGCTTTCCTCCCATTTTTGATAGAAAGCGGTGTCGCTCCACAGACCGCGGCCGACCCACATCAGGCGGATGCGCTCGTCGGGCACCGCCGCTTGCCCCGCGGCGACGCGCTCGGCAACCTCGTCGTGGAAGGCGCGCGCGGCATCGCGCGCCCATGCGCTGCCGCGATGCCATTGCGGCACCATCGTCGCGGGCATCGAATCGACGATGCCGATCGGCGCGGGCACGGTGCGGGCGATCAGGTCGCGGGTGGCGCGGTAATACTCCTCCTGTTCGTCGACCAGCGCCATCACCGCGCGGAAGCGATCCTCGTCGAAGCGGCGGCCGGTCGCGGCCTCGATCCGGGCGATGACCTCGCGCAGCTCGGTGACGAGCAGGTCGATCCGCTGGGGTTCGAGCGCCTCGTCCCAGCGATCGGGCATCGCCTCCCACCAGCGGGTCTCGATCTCGTCGCGTGGATCGACGGTGCGCTCGTAGAGGAAGGGTTGCGCGCCCGACACATCCGCCATGGCCTCGAAGATGGCAGCCGTGGCGTCCGAGGAGGTGACGGCGTGGACGAAATCGGGGGTCGGCAGACCGCCCCACGGGGCCTGCTGCGCATCCGCGTCGAACGCGGCGGCGAGCGCCTGCGCGCTATAGGCCTCGACGTCGGCAGGATAATCGTGCGCGGCGAGCAGGCGTTTGTAGCGCCCGGCCTGCTGTTTGGCCGCGACGATCGAGGCCCACCATTGGTTGACCACGAAGGGGATGCCGAATGCGCGCAGGATTTCCTGCGGCGCGTTGGCGTTGACCACCGCGAACGGCGCGCCGGAGGCCGCCTCCTCGCGGATCGAGGCGAACCAGTCGCGCTGATAGGCGCCGAAGCTCGCGGCCGAGCGCAGCAGCTTGCGGCTGCGTTGCGGTGGGGTGGGGGAAGCGGCGCGTGGCGCAGGCGGTTCGCCTTCGGGAATCGCGTGGGTGTCGATCCGCAGGCTGCCCGCTGTACGCAGCGGCGCGAGCAGCCAGGGTGCGGCCTCGTCGCGATCGAGGACGAGGTGGAGGATCGCCTCCGCGCCCGCTGCGGTTGCATCGGCATGAGCGGTGCGAGCCGTTTCCGCCATCGACCGGGCGGGGAGCGGTGCGTGCAGCGGCGGCGCACTCGCGGCGTCGAGCGTCGCGGGCGGTTCGTGGGCGATCCTTGACAAGCCCCAATCGTGCGTCTCGCCGACGATCAGCGCGCCGTCGGCCTCGATCGCGGCATAGTGACGGTCGCTCTCGTGCGCGGTGCCGGCGATCCACAAACGCTTGCCCGATCGCTTGGGGAGCGCGGCGCGATCGGCGAGGATCGTGTCGAGATGGGCGCGCAGCGCACCGGGCGGCAGGATCGCTGTGGCGCTCACGATCCGGAGCATGTCGGTGCCCGAAAGCCGCGCCTCCTGACGGAGCGATTGGGCGTGGCGAATGCGGGTGCGGACGTGCGCTTCCTCGGCGGCCGCGGTCGCTAGGCCGGCATCGGTGACGCGGCGGCCGCCGAGGCTTTCGAGCCAGGCGCAGAGCTGATCGATGCGTTGGCGGTTGTAGCGCGCCGAGCTGTCGCGCGGCTGGTGGAGCAAGTCGAGCATCGCGAAGACGTGCGGCACGGGCTCGCCCAACCGGCGACGCTCGCGCAAGGCGGCGAAGAGCTGCGGCTGGTCGCTGTCGGCGCGCGTGATCAGGATCGGCGTGTCGGCGTGGACCGGGTCGAGCAACCATTCGAGCAAGGCATGGGCGCGCTTTCGTCCGGTTGCCGGGCCGATCACGGCGTCGGCGTGCGGCGTGAGGCGGTCGTTGGCGGGCGCGACGCGCACGGCTGCGAACCCGGCGGCGCGCAGCAACGTGAAGGGCGCGTCGCTGCCGATCGTGCGGATGACCTTGTGCCCGGCCGCCGCCAGCCCGGCGGCGACGGCATCAGGGTCGGCGAACGCGTCGGCGATCGCCTTCAGCGAGTCCGCGGCCCCCATCAGATCACGCCCTCGCGTGCCAACCGGGCGATTTCGGCATCGTCATAGCCGAGAAGGTCGCGATACACCGTCTCGTTATGCTCGCCGATCGTGACCGGCAGGACAGGATCGAAGCCGGTACGCGCGCCCGAAAAGCGGATCGGCACTCCCGCAGTGCGCAGATCGACCTGTGCAGGATGGGCAGGGTGGGCGATCGGCATCGTCTCGCCGCGTTCGACGACGCGCGGGTCGACCAGCGCGTCCTCGGGATGGCGCACGGGCGCGACGGGTACGCCCTCCGCCTGGAGCGCGGCCACCACCGCCGCGACCGGCAGCGTCGCCGACCAGGCGGTGATTTCCGCCTCGAGCGCGCGGGCGTTGGCGACCCGCGCGTCACGCGTGGCGTAGCGCGGATCGTCGCCCATCTCCGGCCGGCCCATCGCGCGAAACAGCCCCCGCGCCAGCTTTTCATGGACCGCGACGATGGCGACATAGCCGTCCGCGCATTCGAACACCCCGAAGGGCGAGAGCCGCTGAACGGTTAGCCCGGTGCGCGACGGCATCCCCGCGGCAGCGAGGGCCGACCAGTTCTCGATCGCGACGAACGAGGTGAGCGCGCCGAGCATCGACACATCGATATGCTGGCCCTGGCCGGTGCGGCGGCGCTGCTCGAGCGCGGCGAGGATGCCGATCACCGCGAAGACCGGCGCGAGCATGTCGGCGACGGGGATGCCCATCCGCACCGGGGGCGCATCGGGATCGCCGCTCGCATACATCGCCCCCGACAGCGCCTGGATGATGACGTCCATCGCCTTGCCGCCCTCGGGCTGGTCGGCGCCGAAGCCCGACAGCGAGCAATAGATGATGTCCGGCCGCGCGGCCTTCGCGACCTCGTAACCGACACCGAGCCGATCGGCGGTGCCGGCGGCGAAATTCTCGACCACGATATCGGCGGTGCGGCACAGATCCTCGAACACCCGGCGCGCGCCCGGCGCCTTGAGATTGAGCGAGACGCCCTGCTTGCCGCGCGCGCGGGAGAGATGCGAAATCGAGATGTCGTCGTCATGTGCGCGCTCGATCGTCACGCCGTCGCGGCCGACATAAGGACTGTTCTCACGGGCGAGATCGCCCCCGCGCGGATCCTCGACCTTGATCACCTCGGCGCCGAGCCCGGCGAGCAGCAGGGTCGCATAGGGGCCGGCGAGCGCGCGGGTGAGATCGATGACGCGTAGGCCGTCGAGGGGGCGGGGGGATTCGATCGAGGTCATTCGGCTTTCTTTTCGGAAAGGGCGGCAGTGGCGTCGCACGTCGGCGGTTTGCCCGGAGGCGTGGTGCGGATGAGGCGCTGCGCTTCGTGGAAGATGGGCTGGCCGTGGATGCCGAGCCGCCCGAGCGCGCGGGCGCTTGCTTCTGCATTGCGGTTGTAGAGCGCGTCGAACCGTGCCTGATCGGCGGGATCGAGCGTCGTGAAGCTGACGCCGTGGGTCTTGCCGAAGGCGAGTCCCGCAGCCTCGGCGGCGACGACCTGGTCGCGCAGCGCGGCTTCCCACACGCGCTCGCCGCGGGTGAGGATCGCGCGGAGATCGGGCGGCAGCGTTTCCCAGCGCGTTTCGTCCATCGCGCGGGCAGGGTAGGCGCCGCGGCTGACCCGGATCTGCGCGAAATGATGCGCGACCTCGGCGAAATGCAGGCTCTTCAAGGTGTCGGCGGGTGCGACCACGCCGTCGATCACGCCCTTGGCAAGCGCGGGATAGACGTCGCCCATCGGCATGTCGACCGGATCGACACCGAGCGCGCGCAGCACCTCGAGATTCTCCGATGGCGCGCGCAGGCGCAGGCCGCGCAGATCGGCGAGGCTGCGGATTGGGCGCTCGCGGGTCAGGATCGCGGGGAAGTTCCCGCCCTGCACCGCGAGGACGTGCAACCCGTCGAGTTCCTTGCGCAACTCGGGGAAGCGCGCGGCGAGGCATTTGTAGATCGCGACCTGCTCGTCGATCGAGCGCACGCCGCCGTAGAAGCCCGCCTGTGCGCGTTGCGCGTGCGCGCCGCCGAGCGCGTAGATCGGGGTGATGAGGCCGATATCGGCCACGCCGTGGCGAATCTCCTCCATGCTCTGGTCGCTGGAGAGCAGCGCGCCGCCCCAGAAGGGTTTGATGTCGAGGCGCCCGTGCGAGGCCTGTTCGACCCAGGCCATCCATTGCTGGTCGGCTCGGCTGAACGGGTGCCCCGGCGGATAGGGCGTGGCGTAGGTGAGCGTCGTCACGGCCGGATCGGGCTTCTGACACCCGGCGAGCGCGAGCGCGGCGAGCGCGGCGAGGCGGAGCAGGCGCCTCATCCGAGCACCGTCGGCAGCCACAGCGTGAGCGCCGGAAAGGCGATCAGCAGCGCGAGATGGGCGAAATCGGCCATCAGGAAGGGCACGATGCCGCGGAAGATGACGGGCAGCGGAATATCTTCGGCGATCCCCTGGATCACGTAGACGTTGAGGCCCAGCGGCGGGTGGACGAAGCCGATCTCCATCGTGCGCACCAGGAAGATACCGAACCAGATCGGGCTCAGCCCCAATTCGGCGACGATCGGCAGGAAGATCGGCGTCGTCAGCAGCATCAGCGCGAGCCCGTCGAGGAACGAGCCCAGCACCAACAGCACCAACGCCATCGCGATGATCGCCGCGGTCGGGCCGGCGTCGAGGCTGGTCACCCCGTGCGCGAGCCATCCGGCGAGCCCGGTGACGCTGATGAAGGTCGCGAACAGGATCGCGCCGATGATGACGAGATAGATCATCCCCGTCGTGCGCAGCGTCGCATCGAGCGCGCCGGCGATCGCCCGGCGGCTGAGCTTGCCGCGCCACCAGCATAGCCCGAACGCCGCGACCGAGCCGACCGATGCGGCCTCGGTGGGGGTGAACCAGCCGACGAACAGCCCGCCGATCACGAAGACGATCAGCCCGAACACGTCGATGACGCTCGCCAGCGCGGCGATGCGCGCGCGCCACGGAACGCGCGCGGTGCCAGGGCCGAGGGTGGGGTTGAGCCGGCACAGGATCGCGATCGCGACGACGTAGAACAGCGCCTGGGTGGCGCCCGGCGCGATCGCGGCGGCGAACAGCTTGCCGATCGATTGCTCGGCGATGATCCCGAACACGATCAATGCGCCCGATGGAGGGATGAGCGAGCCGAGCGTGCCGCCCGCCGCCAGCGCGCCGGTGGCGAAGGAGGGGGCGTAGCCGGCCTTGCGCATCTCGGGCAGCGCGACCGAGGTGACGGTCGCGACCGTTGCGAGGCTCGATCCGCTGATCGCGCCGAACCCCGCGCAGCCGCCGATCGACGCCATCGCCAGCCCGCCGCGGCGATGGCCGACGAAGCGCGCGGCGACGTCGAAGAAGTCGCGGCTCGCCCCCGCCGCGAAGCACAGATGGGCCATCAGCACGAACAGCGGGAGCACGCCCAGCTCGTAGCGGCTGATCGTCTCGAAGGTGACGACGCCCACCTTGATCAGCGCCGCCTCGGGCGAGATCAGGATCGAGAGACCGACGAGCGCGACGGCGAGCAGGCCGATGCCGATCGGGATGCCGAGCGCCAGTGCGCCGAGCAGTCCGACGATGCCGATCAGGCCGATCGCTTCGGGCGTGATCATGGCCGGGGTCCGCGAACGGCGCGGACCGCGAACAGCGCCGCGACGAGCAGTGCGCCCGCGATCCAGAAGGCACGCAGCCAGCGTAGCGGCAGGCCGAGCAGTTCGGTGACCTCGTGCCCGCCCCAAAGATCGCTCGCGAGCCAGGCCGAGCCGCCTGCGAGCACGACGAAGATCAGCGCCGACAGCGCGTTGGTCGCGCGCTCGAGCCGGTGCGCGGTCGTGGGGCGGAGCCGCTCGGTGAGAATGCGCACCTGCGCGTGGCCGTGGTCGAGCGTCGCGAGCAGCAGCGCCGCGGTTGCCGCGACGACGATGCACGCCTCGAATATCTCGATCGCGCCGAGCACGGTGAAACCAAGATGCCGGCCCGCGACGGCGAGCGCGTCGGTCGCCATCGCCAACAGCAACGCGGCCGCGCCGATGGCGAGTGCGGCGGACCGCAGCGGCCCGCGACGGCGAGCGCGCGCCTCCGCCACGGCATCTTCGCCGACATCGGCAGGCAATTTGCCCGCGATCGTCGGATCGGCGGGCGGCGGCTCAGCCATTGCCGGGCCCCCTTTTGCCGGGCGCCTGCCCTTGGCGCTTTGTTTGACGACATCGATCGACTAGGCGGGAATCATGACAGCTCGTCCCGATCCCGCCGGCATCGCCAACGACGACGAGATGCAGCTCGGCCGGCTCGGCGATTTCGTCGGTTTTCGCCTGCGCCGCATCCAGAACCAACTGTCGCGCGAGTTCGCGGCGGTGACCGCCGAGCACGAGTTGCGCGCCGGGTTGTTTTCGGCGCTGGCGATCGTTTCCGCCAACCCCGGCCTGTCGCAAGTCGCGCTGGCACGCGAGGTCGGACTCGACAAGTCGCTGACGGTCGCGGTGGTCGACGATCTCGAGGCGCGCGGACTCGCCGAGCGCCGTCGTTCGCCGACAGACCGGCGGCGACACGCGCTCTACGTCACCGCCGGGGGGGAGGCGCTGCTCGATACGCTGTTCGACCGGCTGGAAGCGGTGGAGCGCGATGTGCTCAACGCGCTGGGGCCACGGGATTTGCACGTACTCAACACCCTTCTCGATCGAATCTACAAGGCGGCCTTTCGTGGCTGATCGCGGCCGCCGGGGATACGCGCCCCCGATCAGGCGCGTATCCTTCGGACATTATTAGAAACGCTTGCGCACCGTGACCGCGATCTCGCGGCCGATGGGATTGGCCGCGGTGGCATCATAGCCGCCGCTGCCATTCACCGTCGGAGCGAAATTCACGTAGGGCGGGTCGGTGTCGAAAAGGTTGAGCACGTCGAGGCCCAGCGAGAAGCCGCCGTCGAGCAACCCCGAAGAAGCCGGATCGCCGATGTTGAAGGTCACACCGAGATCGACCGTGGTGTAGCTGTGCACCTTCTGGACGGCGCCGGCGGGAAGCGTGTTGTTGTCGTAACCCCCGACATGGTTCGCTCCGATTCGCGCGGTGATGTCGTCGAGGCTCCACGTCAGGAAGGCGCGACCCTTGAAGCGCAGCGGGTTGAAGATCGTGTTGAGCATGTTCTCCGGCTCGGCGCCGTTGCTCACCGCGACCTTGTAGCGCGTGATGTAGGTCGCGTTGGCGTTGAGGATGAAGGTGCCGGCCGTCGCCGTGTCGATCGTGTACGAGCCGATGACGTCGATCCCGCTCGTCAGCGATCGGCCCAGATTCTGGGTGCGCCCGTCCACGAACAGCGTCACGGGAGTGGGAAGCACGCCACGAACCGGCTTGCCTTCCGCCATCAGCTCAGCGACGCGATCGGCGGCCGCCTGCCCCCGCAGGATGACGCCGGTTCCGGCAAGCGCATCCTCCTTGGCGAGCACGCCCAAATCCGCGAGATAGGTGGTGACCTGCCCCGCATAATCGACGTTCCAATAGGTGAGGCTGAGGCGCGCGCCGTCGAACAGGTCGAGATCGACGCCGACCGACCAGGTCTCCGCGGTCTCCGGCGCGAGATCGGGATTGCCGCCCGACAGCGCGACGCCGCGGATGACGGCGCCGCCCTGGGTCGGATCCGAATAGGGTTGGACGTAGAGCGCCGAGCTATTGCCGTAGATCTGCGAAAACAGCGGCGCGCGGAACGACTGGCCGTAGCTGCCGCGGAGCACGACGCCCGTGACCGGCGACCAGTTGACGCCGAACTTGGGATTGGTGGTGCTGCCGACATCGCTGTAATCGTCGTAGCGGACGGCGGCGCTAAGCTCGAGCCGCTGGAGTCCGGGCTGCGCGTTCGCCGTGCCGAAGATGGGCACGAACAGTTCGGCATAGGCCGAATCGACCTGTCGGTCATAATCTCGGTAGGTGACCGGCGTATCCGGCGCGCCGCGGGCAAGGCCGAGGGAGACCTCGTTTTCGAGCCGCTCATAACCCGCCGCGAGCTTGACGCCGCCGCCGGGCAAGTGGAACAGCGTGCCGCTGATCGTCGCCTGCGCATCGGTGAGGCGCGTCAGCGTCGGCGCGAGCGAGATGTTGTCGTTGACGTCGACGAGCGTCGCGGCGCTGGTGCGGCTGAGGCCGTAGGGATCGAACGCGGTGGCCGGATCGCTGCTCGCGAGCGCGGCCGCCATCGCGGCGTTGTCGATCCCGTGATAGCTGTCGGATTCGTCGTGCCCGCGGCCGTAGCTGATCTGTCCGCTGATCTGCCAATCACCGAACGTCGCCCGCAGCCCGCCGGTCGCTTCCCAGGTGCGGGTATAACCTTCAGACACGTTGTTGCCGAGATCGGAGAGTTGGAGCTCGACCGTCTCCGGGCCGGTCGTGCCCGGCGGGCGGACGAAGAAGGCGTTGCTTTCGGGCACGACGAAGGTGCCGTCCTCGTAGCCGCCGAAGCGGCTGAACCGGCGCTTCGACCAATAGCCGTCGCCATAGAAATCGAGCCAGTCGGTGAGGTGTGCGGTCGCGGTCGCGTTGACGCTGTCGTAGCTCGTTTCCGGGAATAGATCCTGCCCGCGGAATCCCTCGCAGCGGTTGACGGTATCGGGGCGCAGGCTGCCAGCGGTCGCGGGCGTCACGCCGCCCTGCGGAATGGCGTAGCTCGCGCCGTCGACGACGAGGTTGCCCGGGCTACACAGCGTGGTGCGATAATCGGGGCCGCCGAACGGGCGTTGATCGGACGTGAAGAAATCGCGATCGTCGCCGCTCAGGTTGCTGCGGAAGACGTGCTCGTAGGCGATCATGACCTGGCCCCAGTCGCCGGTCTTGCCCGCGGCGACGCCGAGCTGTTCCTGATGGAAATTGTCGGCGAAGCCCGATCGGACCAGCGCTTCGACGCCGTCGAGATCGCGTCTGGGGATCAGGTTGACCACGCCGGCGACCGCATCCGAGCCGTAGACCGCCGACGCGCCGTCGGCGATGACCTCGACGCGCTCGAGGCCGAGCGTCGGAATGATCGACGGATCGACCGACCTGCTGTTGTCGATCGCGCGATGCCCATCGACCAACGTCAGCGTGGCATAGGGGCCGATGCCGCGGATATTGATCGCGTTGCCGTAGGTGATGTTGCTGCTGCCGCCCGATTGCCCGCGCGAATTCTCGGACGTGCCGAGATCGAAGACCTGCGGGATTTCCTTGATCAGGCGATCGGTCGTCACCGCGCCCGAGCTTTCGATCGCGGTGCGATCCACCGCGATCACGCTCGATCCGACCGGGGCTGCGCCGCGGATGCGGCTTCCGGTCACGACGATGTTGCCGCCGACCTGGGAGTCGGCGCCGATGGTGACCGGCCCCGCCGCGGCGGCACGCGGGGCCGTCGACTGACCTTCGGGTGCGCCTTGCTCGCTCGACGGCGTTTCGGCGGCTTGATCCTGGGCGTGGGCGGTCACCGCCCAGGCGAGCGCGACGACCGCGGTCCCCGCCTTCAGTCCGGCCGTGATCGGCCGCATATGATGGCCTTGCATAATCCCTCTCCTGCGCGCGTTAGGTCGCCGGTTTCTCGAAGCGCACCGGCGTAATGAACGGAATGTCGACCCGTGAGCCCGTCGTGCCGCCGAACACTGTCCAGTGGCGCGCCAGCTTTCCCTTGATCTCGGCGAGGTCGCGCTGACGCGGATCGGCGCCCGCGACCGTCACGCGCAGCCGATGGCCCGCGGCGACAGTGTAGGAGCGCGGCGACAGCGCGAAACGCAAGGTGACGGGCTTCCCCGCCGGCAGGGGCGAGACGTCCTTCTCCAGCCCCGAATGCCAGGGCAGGCCGAGATTGTCGTAGGGCGCGGTCGCGGGCGCGCGATGGCTCCCCGCGAGTCGGCCCATTGCGACCACGGTCGCTTTGCCCTTGGCGTCGACATCTTCGAGATAGGCAAACATGTTGGCCTGCGGTCCATCTGCCGCGGCCCGGATCGTAACGACCGGATAACCCTCGATCGTGGCCGGTGCGGCAAGCGGCGGGCTGGTGAAGGTGGGGCCGTGCGTGTCGGGCGAATCGGGCCAGAAGGAGAAATACTCGCCGGTCGAGACGTCATAATCGATGGGGAAAGTGAATGAGCCCTCGGCGGGGGCCGCGACCGCGAGCGCCGCATCCGCGCCTGCGGCCTTCGGCATCGCGAGGAACAGCGACAGACGCTCGGCATCGGCGCCGGGCAGCGCGTTCGAGCGGACCATCTCGCCGCCGGCACCCTGCTCTCGCCACCAGCTATATCTGGGCTCGCGGTCGATGCCGTTCTGGATGCCCTTCAGATAGCGGTCGAAGAAGCGCTTCTGGATTGCGGTGATGTCGAACTGCGGCGGCGGGACGCAATGGCTGCCCGGGCCGACGATCATCTTACCCGGTAGATTGGCGGCGGCACGGATGATCTGCTCGGTCGGCTCGTCGTTCCAATTGCCCCACAGATACCAGGCCAGGCCCGGCTTGCTGAGCGCTTCGAGATGGGTATAGGGCCCGACTTCTTCCCAGAAGCGGTTTCCCGTCAGCGGCGACACGCTGTCGCGATACGGCATGCCGTACCAGAGCGGCCCCATCGGCGTGTTCTTCGCGTGCTCGGCCACCGCCTGCTTGAGGAGCACGTCGCTGGCGTCGCCATCGACGGGCACGCTCGCCAGGTCGATTTCGGGCGGCTCGTCGGGCCGGGTGTTGAACTGCGCGGTGATGCCGCCGCGGCGGACGAAGGCATATTTGTCGAGATCGGTCGCAGCGGCGAACACCGCCTTGAGCGCGGGTGGCCGCGCGCCTGCGACCAACATCGCACTGCCGCCCAGATACGAGCAGCCGATGATCCCGACGTTGCCGGTCGTATAAGGTTGGTCCGCGAGCCATTGGACGATTTCGGCGCCGTCCTTCGCCTCGGTCTGGTCGAGAAAACCGCGCCGTGCCCCGAACGAGGCGCCCTTGCCGCGTACATCGGCAGTGGCGACGACATAGCCGTTATGGACCAGATCGCGCAGCCCGAACACCTTCGAATCGAGCAGCTCGACGATCTTGCCGTCCTTGTAATAGCGGGCGCGATACGGGGTGAAAGCGAACACAACCGGGTATTTCCCGTCGGTCGCCGTGCCATTTTCGGCCGGGCGATAGACATTTACGGCAAGCCGCACACCGTCGCGCATCGGTAGATAGAAGGACGTGCGCGCGACGAGCGGATCGACGGCTTCGCGCGCCTGGTGGTGCGCCCGGGCGAATAGCTGCGGTGGAATCGCAGTCGTCGCGATCAAGGCCAGGCCGGTCGCCATGCGCAGCAAGCGTCGGGGTTGCATTCGCACCTCCTCTCCCGAGTTCCGGCGGGTCTTGTGCTCGTCTCGGACTTGTATTGATTGAAAACAGTATAAACTAACAACTGTTATAATCAACAACAAAATTGGGAAGAGTGTCGAAAGCGGGAAGACGCGCTCAGCTCGGCATCACCCGGAGCGTGCCTTCCCGAGCCTCGATCCGCGTGTCGAACCCCTCGCTCGCGCTAACATCCGCCAGATAGTCGTGAACGTGCGCGAATTGCGGATCATCGGCGTTGACGATCCGCGGGGCGCTGTCGTCGCCGATCCAAGCGGGGCGGAATCGGACGTCGGCGATCGCGCCGTCGGCCACCCGCAGCTCTGCAATGCCGGTGATCCGCGTTTCCTCGGGAAGCATGTAGCTCGAGTCGAGCGACCAGCCGGGGTTGAGGCTCATCAGGTGACGGAAGGACTCGGTCTTCACGATGTCGGAATCCCAGATGTGCGGTTGTTCAATGGCGAAATTGCCGAGGCTGTAGAAAATCGGCTTGCCGCGATGGAACGCGATCCCCTTCATGATGTGCGGGTGGTGGCCGAGAATGGCGTCGGCGCCTGCATCGATCGCGGCGTGGGCGACCTCGATCTGATAGTCGGCGATCGAACCGCGCACCATGTGGATGCCCCAGTGGAGCGAGACGAGCACGACATTGGCCGCAGTGCGAGCGGTGCGGATCGCATCGAGCAGGCGCGCGAGATCGGTGACGTCGGCGCGGGTGCGGATGCGTGCGGGCGTGCCGGGCTGGTCGTGCTCGATCTGCTCGTAGAATGTGTAGGCGCGCAGCGGGGCGCAGCCCGCGCGGTCGGCGGTCGCAGCATAGCCTTCGGGGAGGATCGCGTTGGCGGCGACGAGCGCGATGCGTGTGTCATCGACGCGCGAAATCGCGGGGTTGTAGGCGGCGTCGCGGTTGGCGCCTGCGCCGGCGAGCGCGACCCCGGCCGCGCCCATGTGCGCGAGCGTGTCGTCGAACCCTTCATAGCCCCAGTCGAGGCAATGATTGCCTGCGAACGACATCGCGTCGAATCCCGTATGGGCGAGCACGGGGGCGAGCGCCGCCGGAGCGCGCATCGCCAGCCGCGCGTTGGGCACCATCGCGCCGCGATCGCTGACCACCGTCTCGAGCTGCCCGAAACTGTAGTCGGCTGCGCGGAGCGCCGGCGCGACATGGCGGAACATGCTCGCGAGATCGGCGCGTTTGGCGCCGACATCGCCGACCGCGCGGATCAGCAGCGCGTCACCCATGCAAAGGCGCCGCCGTACCCTGCCGTGCCCGGATCGCGAGCACGATTGCGGCGCCGGCCAGCAGGAAGCCCGCCAGCAGCAGCGTCGGCCCGCCGAAGCCGCCGGTCGCCTCGCGCGCGAGACCGACCACCCAGGGGACGATCAGCCCGCCCGAGCTGCCGACGATATTGATCGCCACCGCGCCGACGGCGAAGGTGGCGGGCGTAAACAAGGCGGTCGGCAGCGCCCAGAACGCGCCCTGCGCCGCGCCGAGGAAGAAGCCCGCGGCGGCGAGCGCGACAAGACCGAGCGGGCCCGCGCCCGCGCTCGCCGCGATCAGGATCGCCGCCACGGTCGCGAGCGCGGGGATCGCGATGTGCCAGAAGCGCTCCCCGGTCCGGTCCGAATGCGTGGCGTTGAGATAGATGCCGACGGCGTTGGCGGCCCAGGGCACCGCATTCGCCAGCCCGATTTCGAACGGCGAGAGGTCGGTGAGCTGCTTCAGCATCTGCGGCAGCCAGAAGATGATGCCGTAGGCGCCCGCGAGCAGGCAGAACCAGGTGAGCGCTGCCGCCCAGATGATCGGGCGGCGCAGCACTGCCCAATCATTGTGCGTGCGCGTTTCGGCGCGATTGGCGGCATGGGTGGCGAGCCAGTCCTTCTCCGCGCGAGTCAGCCAACGCGCGTCTTCAGGGCGATCGGGGAAATAGAAGAGCGCGGCGATGCCGAGTGCGAGCGTCGGCGCGGCCTCGGCGATGAACATCCAGCGCCAGTCGGCGATCCCCAGCGGCGGATCCACGCCGAGCAGCCAGCCCGACAGCGGCCCGCCGATGATGATCGAGACGGGGATCGCGAGCATCGGCATCGCGAAGGTCGTCGCGCGCTCGCGTTCGGTCGCGAACTGGCTGAGATAGAGGACGAGCCCGGGCGCCAGCCCGCCTTCCGCGAAGCCGAGGAGCACGCGCAGCGCGCAGAATTGCCAATAGCTGTCGATCGCCGCGAGCTCGCCGGCCGCGCAGCCCCACAGGATCGTGCAGGCGGCGAGCCAGCGCCGCGCCCCGATCCGCTGGAGCAACAGAACGCTCGGATACTGGCCGGCGAGGAAGCCCACGAACAGGATGCCCGCGCCGAACCCGTATTGGGCAGGGGAGAAGCCGAGATCGGCATTCATCGACAGCGCGGCGAAGCTCACGTTGACGCGGTCGATCGAGCTCAGCAGCATGAACAGGATCGTCGGAATGATCAGGCGGTTGCGAATCTTGGCCGCCATGGTTGCAGGATAATCCACGCCCGCTCTCTCCCTTTTCGATCTCGACAGGCGACCGCCCGTTCGCCATGACCGGCTTCCTACGAAAGCGCTTTCATAAGGGAATGATCGTGGAAATCGAGGGGCTGAGTGTGAAAATCGCGCGGCATGTAGCCGAACTGTCCGCCGACGCGGTGCCGCCGGGCGCGATCCACGCGGCCAAGCGCGCGCTGCTCGACGGCGTCGGGGTGATGCTGGGCGCGAGCGGCCTGAGCGCGGATGTGACCCCTTTCCTTGGTCTCGCGCGGGAATCGGCCGGCCCGGCGCCGGTGCTCGGATGCGGCTTTTCCAGCGCGCCAGCGCTCGCGGCGCTGGCAAACGGCGCGATGGCGCACGCGCTCGATTTCGAGGATGCGTTCGACGCCGCGCCCTGCCATCCCAACGCGTCGCTCCTTCCGGCCGCGTTGGCGATCGTCGCGGCCCGGCCCGAAACGAGCGGGCGCGAGCTGCTCGCCGCGATCGCGATCGGGTGCGATCTGGTTTGCCGGCTCGGCCTGTCGCTGCGCCGACCGATGGAAGAGGGCGGCTGGTATCCGCCGCCGATTCTGGGCGCGTTCGGCGCGGTTGCGGCGGCCGCGCGGTTGCGTCGGCTCGATGCGCGGCAGGTGCTCGATGCGTTTTCGCTGATGCTCTGCCAGGTGAGCACGCCGGGCGAGATCAAATATGACGAAGAGACGGTGATCCGCGCGATCCGCGAGGCATTTCCCGCGCAGGCCGCGGTGCAGGCGACGGCGCTTGCCGAGGCAGGGGTACGCGGATTCGATGCGCCGTTCGAGGGCGGCGGCGGTTTCTACCGCCTCTTCGCCGGCGGTGCGTTCGACGCAGCCGACCTGGTCGATGGCCTCGGAATGCATTTCTGGATCGAGCAACTCAGCTTCAAGCGCTGGCCCGCGTGCCGGGGGACGCACGCCTATATCGAGGCGATGCAACAATTACGCCGCGAGCACGGCATTGCGGCGGATGATGTGCGCGAGATCGTCACCACCGGCGGACCGGTGCAGCGGATGCTGGTGGAGCCAGCGGCGCGGAAGAGCGCGCCCGCAACGGCGATCGACGCCAAATTCTCGATCCCCTACACGATCGCGGCGGCGCTGCTCGACGACGAGGTCGGGCTCGAGAGTTTTTCGACGGCGGCGCTCGCGCGCGGCGAGGCGCAGCGCCTCGCGCGGTGCGTGCGGTTCGCCGAGCACCCCGATTGGGGCCGCGACCGCGCGGCATCTGGCCGGCTGGAGCTTCGACTCGGCAACGGAGAGACGCTTGCCGCCGAGATCGACGTGGCACTCGGCCATTACAGCCGGCCGCTCGACGATGCGATGCTGGACGACAAATTCGGTCGCTGCGCGATACATGCGGCCATTCCCCTCGATGCCGGTGCCGCCGAGGCGCTGGCGCGAACGATCTGGTCGCTCGACGACGCGTCGTCCTGCAACTCCTTGCTATGCCATCTTTGTTATAAGATATAATGAAAACGCTTGCAGATCGCGACTCGATTGCGATACATGCGCCGCCATGTCGCCGTCGAACGGCGCCTTGACGGGAGGGGAAAATGACCAAGCAGGCGAGCCGGGTTCGGGCCGGCGCGTGTGTATCCGCGATCGCGCTGGCAGTAACCGCCGGCGGTGCGGCGCACGCGCAGACCACGGCCGCCGGGACGGCGCAAGCGCCGCAATCCTCGACCGAGAGCCAGCCGAACCAGCTCGAGGATATCGTCGTCACCGCCGAACGCCGCGAGCAGAGCCTGCAGGATGTGCCGATCTCGGCGACGGTGTTCAACTCGGCCGATCTCGAGCGCAAGGGCGTGGCCGATGTCGCCGACATCCAGATGGTCGCGCCGTCGGTGGCGATCAACACCTACAACCGCTCGACCTTCATCAACATCCGCGGCGTCGGCATCGCGCAATCGGCGCCCACGTCGAACCCGGGTGTCGCCTTCTACCTGAACGGCGCGCTGATCCCGCACGAGCAGTTCATCGGGCAGAGCTTCTACGACATCGAATCGATCGAGGTGCTGCGCGGGCCTCAAGGCACGCTGACCGGGCAGAATTCCACCGGCGGCGCGGTCTATGTACGCACGCGCGCGCCCGATTTCGATGCGTTTTCGGGGTACGTCGATGCGACCTACGGCAATTACGACCATCTGAAGCTGATGGGCGCGCTGAACGCGCCCGTCAGCGACCAGTTCGCGATCCGCGTCGCGGGAATCCACGACGAGCGCGACAGTTTCACCAGGAATATCGGCCCGAGCCCGAGCGATCCGGGCAACAACGATCTGTGGGCCGGGCGCGTCTCGGTCGCGCTGCGGTCTCCCGGCGAGACGTTACGCGGCGCGTTCCATGTCGATTATTTCGACCAGAAGACCGACAACAATGCCGTCAAGCGCCGGGGCGACACGGTATCGACCGATCCCTTCGTGATCGAGGAGGACGCGCGCTCGTTCCAGAACCAGAAGGGCGGCAAGCTGTCCGGCGAGGTCAAGGTGGCGCTGACGCCCGGCATCGACCTGCGCACCCTCGTCGCCTATCAGAATCTCCACACGATCGACCAGACCGACGGCGATCGCACCGCGACCGCGCTGCCCGCCCCGGCGGGCAAGGGCCGTGTCAGCCGCGTCAGCACCGACATCGATACCTTCATGGGCGAGGTGAACCTGCTCTCGACCGGCAACGGGCCGCTCAACTGGGTGGTCGGTGCCTTCTATCTCGACGAGACGGTCGACGTGCTGTCGCTGCGCGATCAGGCGCATACCGACGATTTCTATTCATCCAACCGCAGTTTCAAGACGAGCGCGAACAACACCAGCAAGTCGTTGTTCGGACAGATCAACTGGTTCGCGGCGCCGCCGCTCGAACTCGTCGCAGGCGTGCGCTATTCGGACGACCGGCAGGTCTATAACCGCATCATCCCGGCAGGTCCGACGCCGCCGGGCGCCGATCTCGTCGGGGTGCAGCATTCGACCGAATGGACCGGCAAGCTCGCCGTCAATTATCATTTCGGCGACCATCTGTTCTACGTGTCGGCAGCCAAGGGCTACAAGCAGGGGGGCGTCAACCTGACGCTGGAAACCCCCAATTTCGGGCCCGAGACCAACCGCGTCTACGAGGCCGGGTTGAAGACGCAGTGGTTCGACAACCGGCTGCGCGTCAACGGCGACGTCTTCTATTCGCAATATCGCGATATCCAGCTTTCCAGCCTGCTCGGCGGGCTGCCGATCACGCAGAACGCCGCGCGCGGCAAGGCCTATGGCGCCGAGCTGGAAATCACCGGCGTGTTCGGGGGGCTGATGGTCAATGCCGGAGGCGGCTATCTACACGCGCGCTTCGATGGCGATTCGTGCATCACCGACACCAATGCGCCGGGTACCGACGCCGGGTGCGATACCGGGCTACGGCTGGTGCCCGACGGCCGCGTGCTGCCCTTCTCGCCCGAATGGACGATCAATGCGGGCGTGCAATATGAGATTCCACTGGGTTCGGACGGATCGAGCCTGACGCCGCGGCTGCAATGGGCGCGCCTGTCGAAGCAATATGCGACGCCGTTCCCGAGCTTCAACACGCTGGTGCCCAAGCGTGACGTGCTCGACGCGCGGCTGACGCTCGACCTCGATCAAGGCTATACGATCGAGGGGTTCGTCCAGAATTTGACCGACGAGCGCTACATCGCCTCACAGATCCAGGATTCGTCGAGCGCCGATGGCGGCATCATCTATGGGGCGCCGCGGACCTACGGTGTCCGGTTGGTCGCGAAGTTCTGACGGAGGCCGAACCGGCTGCGATGTCTCTTTCGCGCGTCCTCTTCCTTGGAGCCCTGGCGATGTTCGGGGCGGCGGCAGGAGCGCGCGCAGACCATGAGCCGCAACGCTGGTGGGCACCCGACAGCGGGCGCGTGTTTCCGGCGCGTGCCGATTATCGCGACTCCACGGGCACCTTGCGCGTGCTTCTCGAAGGCGGCCCGATGGAGACCGAGGGGCACCCGTTCTTCACCGCGATCGGCCCCGACGGGCGCGCCTGCGTCACCTGTCACCAGCCTGCCGACGGGATGAGCCTTTCGGCCGAGACCGCGCGCGGCCGCTGGACGGCGACCGGGGGCAAGGATCCGCTGTTCGCGGCCTATGACGGGTCGAATTGCCCGACCTTGCCGCAGGGGGATCGCGCGTCGCACTCGCTGCTGCTCGATCACGGGCTGATCCGCATCCAGCGCCACTGGCCGCCGCGCGATCTTTCGGGAAAGACGGTGACGCCCGACTTCGACATCGCGGTGGTGCGCGATCCGTGGGGCTGCAACCGCGGCGATTACGGGCCGGAGAAGGGCAGGATTTCGGTCTATCGCCGGCCGCGGCCGGTCGCGAACCTCAAATATCTGCTCGCGATCGGCTTTGCCTACGACCCCAAGCAAGGCATGCCGCTCGCGATCGATCCCGAAAGCGGCAAACCAATGTCGGGCAATCTGATGGCCGATGCGCGCGCCGGCACGCTCGACGTCCAGATGCGCGACGCCGCGGCGACGCATCTCGAGCTCACCAAGCACCTCACCCCCGCCCAGATGCGGCAGATCACCACGTTCGAGACGCGCCTGTTCGTCGCGCAGCAGCGCGATGTCGAGGGCGGACCGCTCGACGCGGGCGGCGCGGAGGGCGGGCCAGCCAAGCTCGAAACCTCCGAGCCGGGCCAATTGGGCAGCATCGGCAAGCCCGTGTGGAGCGAGTTCGCGGCGTGGGAAAAGCCCGAGCCAGGGCTGAGCAAGGCGCAGGCGGCGTATCGCGCTTCGGTCGCGCGCGGGGCCAAGGTGTTTCGCGAAAAGACCTTCCTGATCAGCGACAGTGCCGGGATCAACTCGCCGATGGGCTTCGGCAATCCGGTGCGCAACGCCTGCGTGTTCTGCCACAACATGACGCAGATGGGGAACGACGTTGCGCCGGGGCAGGTCGATCTCGGCACGACCAATATGCCGTTTGCCGATCCGATGCCGTATCTTCCGCTGTTCCGCATCACCTGCAAGGGGGCGCCGCATCCGCATTACGGACGCGTCATCTACACCAGCGATCCGGGCTATGCGCTGACCACCGGGCGATGCGCCGATGTCGGCAAGATCACGCTGCAATCGATGCGTGGGCTGGCGGCGCGCGCGCCTTATTTCTCCAACGGCAGCGCGAAGACGTTGCGCGACGTGGTCGACTTCTACGACCGGCGCTACGATATCGGCTATACCGAGCAGGAGAAGCGCGATCTCGTCAATCTGATGGGCGCGCTGTGAAGGCGTTGCTCGCCCTCGTGGCGGCGACGCAGGCGGCGGCGCCCGCAGCCGATCCGGTGCGGTTCGTGACCTGCCCGATCTATCGCGATACCGATGCGGGACGGAAATCGGGCTGCTGGCTCGCCGACGATCGGGCGACCGGCGTGCGCTACGACGTCAGCCGCGCGCCGTCCAAGCCGGACTGGAATTACGCGATCCTCATCGAAGGTCGCGTAGCCGATGGAGAGGCGGGCAATCCGTGCGGGGGCGTGGTGCTCGACCCGGTGCGGACCTCGATCCTGTCGAGCGAACGCTGCACGCGGCACATGCTGCCCGCCGAAGGCTTCCCCGGCCGTCGTTTCGTGCTGGGCAAGCGCGTGGTCAAGCCGGCATCGGTGGCACGCGCGACGCCGCCCGGGCCTTATCGGGACCGCACTTTCCGGCTGTTCTTCGATGTCGACCGCGATTTCCTGATCTACGAATATGACGATTACCTGCTCGATCAGGCGATCACATGGATTCGGGCGGCCAAGCCGCGCGCGATCGCCGTCACCGGCTATGCGGCGATGGATGCGCCCGATGCGTCGGGGCAGCGGATCAGCGAAGACCCGGGGATCGGCCGCGCGCGCGCCGAGCGGGTTACGGAGGCGCTCGCGCGGCTCGGCGTCGATCCGGCGATCATCACGACGCGCTGGTCAACCGAGCCGCAGCCGGTTGCCGATCCCGCCGCCGACGGGTTGGTCGAACCGTCGAAGCGTCGCGTCGACATCGCTGCGACGTTCTGACGGCGGTGCGCCGCCGCATCCTCATTCTCGGTACCGTCACCGCGCTGGGGTCGCTCGCGACGCACATGATCGTGCCCGTGCTGCCGGCGATCGCGGCTGATTACCGGGTGAGCGGCGGCGTCGCGCAATTCACGCTGACGATCTATCTGGTGGCGCTCGCGCTGGCGCAGGTGGTGAGCGGGCCGATCATCGATCGCTGGGGTAGGCGGCCGCTGCTGATCGCGGGCGGCGCGCTGTTCACCGGTGGATCGCTGCTCTGCTGGATCGCGCCGTGGATCGGATTGCTGCTCGCCGGCCGCGTGGTGCAAGCGGCGGGGGCAGCGTGCGGGCTCGTCGCCGGGCGCGCGATCGTGGGCGCGAACGCGCAAGCCGGCGGCGCACGTGACATGGCGCTGCTGACCGCGATCGTCATGCTCTCGCCGATCTTCGCGCCGGTGCTCGGCAGCCTCGTTGCGGTGACGGCGGGCTGGCAGGCGATCTTTGCTGCGCTGACGCTGATCGGCGGCGGCGCGACGCTGGCGACGGCGCGTTGGATCACCGACGGCTGGACGGCCACCGCGCGTCGCCCGGCACGGCTGATCGCCGGGTGGCGAGGCGTGTTCGCGGACGGCGCGTTCCGGCGGCATCTTGCGATCGGCACCGCGATCAGCGCGGGGCTTTACGCCTTTCTCGCTTCGGCGCCCTTCTTCCTGACGCATCGCTTTGGCGTCCCCGAAGCGCGGCTCGGGTTGATGTTCGGCGCGGTTGCCTGCGGTGCAGGCGGCGGCGCGCTGCTGTCGAGCGTGCTCGCGGCGCGCGTGTCCCCGGCGTGGCTGATCCGGCTCGGCGTGCTGCTGGCGCTCGTGGCGGCGGCGCTTCTCCTGTTGCTAGCGATCTCCGGCGCGGGCGCACCGCCGCTCGTCGCTGCAATGGCGGGTTATGCGATGGCCGGCGGCTTCGTCATGCCCAATGCGATGATGGCGGCGCTGGCGGGCGCGGAGGATCGCGTCGCGACCACGGTCAGCCTCTACGGCGCGGTGCAGATGGCCGGCAGCGGGCTTACGACGATGCTGGTCGGCGCGCTCGCGGGGGGCGATTTGACGATCACCGCGCTCGTCATCCTGGCTAGCGCGGCGACAGCGGTGCTTTTGCATTTGGCGCGATCGAGGATCGATGTAAGATATAACAATATCATCGAGGGGAGGGACGGATGACCCAGAGCGATCCGCGCGCGATTATCGAGCAGGCGCCGATGTCTCGATTCCAGTGGACGATCGTCTGGATCATGGTCGCGCTCAATGCGCTCGACGGGTTCGACGTGCTGTCCATCAGCTTCGCCGCGCCCGGCGTCGCGCGCGAATGGGGCGTGGATCGCGCCTCCCTGGGCGTCGTATTGTCGATGGAATTGATCGGTATGTCGCTGGGATCGATCACGCTGGGCGGGGTAGCCGACCGGCTCGGGCGACGGCGTACCGTGCTCGGCTGCTTGCCGGTGATGGCGATCGGCATGATCGGTGCCTCGCTCGCCGGAAGCGTGGTGGCGTTGTCGGTGTGGCGCGTCGTCACCGGGATCGGCATCGGTGGGATGCTCGCCGTCACCAACGCCGCGGTTGCCGAGGCGGCCAACGCCAAGCGCCGCAGCCTGTGCGTGGTGCTGATGGCGACGGGCTATCCGATCGGCGCGGTGATCGGCGGCGCGATCTCGGCCGAGCTGCTCAAATCCTTCGACTGGCCGATCGTGTTCCAGTTCGGTGCGCTGATGACCTTGTGCATGATCCCGATCGTATGGGCGTTCGCGCCGGAATCGATCGCGTTCGAGATGCAGCGCGGCGATGCGGGCCGGCTCGCGCGGATCAACGCGACCTTGCGCCGGATGGGGCATGATGCCGTGGCGGCGTTGCCCGCTCCGGCGATTCGACCGCGCCGGGCGCCGCTCGCCGAGCTGTTCACGCCCGATTACACACGCCGCACGATCCTGATGACGATCGCCTATTTCGCGCACATCACGACCTTCTATTACCTGCTCAAATGGATCCCGAAGATCGTGGTCGACATGGGCTTCGCGCCTTCGACCGCGGCGGGAGTGCTCGTTTGGGCGAATCTGGGCGGTGCGGCGGGATCGCTGCTGCTGGGCTTCCTTTCCACCCGCATTTCGGTGCGGCTGCTCACTATGGGCGTGATGGCGGTGTCGGTCGCGATGGTCGTGCTGTTCGGCCGTGGGCAAGCCGATCTAGCCGGGCTGTCGCTGATCTCGGCGGCGACGGGTTTCTTCACCAATGCCGGCATGGTCGGGCTCTATGCCCTGCTCGCGCGCTATTTCCCGACTGACCTGCGCGCGACCGCGACCGGGTTCGCGATCGGCGTGGGGCGGGGCGGATCGGCGCTGGCGCCGGCGCTCGCGGGCGTGCTGTTCGTCTCGGGGTTCGGGTTATGGGGCACGTCGGCGGTGATGGCGCTGGGGTCGCTGGTGGCGCTGGGCGCGCTCGCGCTGTTGCCGCGGATGCGGGATGCGTGATCTTGCCGTATCGCGCGATCGGCGTATTTGAGAAACAAACGAAGGAAAGGGGCCGATATTGGCGGATGAAGTCGAGCGCGAGGCGGATGTCGGCGTTCTTTCGGCACTTGTCGGTTATCATTTGCGCCGCGCGACCAACGTGGTCGCAGCGGATTTCGCGCGCTCGCTTTCCGAGACGGGCGTCCGCCAGGTGCTGTTCGGCGTGCTCTCGGTGGTCGAGCGCAATCCCGGCATCAATCAGGGGTCGGTCGGGCGCAGCCTTGGCATCCAGCGCGCCAACATGGTTGCGTTGGTGAACGAGTTGGTCGAGCGCGGGCTGGTCGATCGTCGCGTCTCGGCCGAGGATCGGCGGGCCTTCGCTTTGTCGCTGACCGACGAGGGCAAGTGCGCCTATGCCGATTGCCTCGCCCGTATCCGCGCGCATGAGGACAGCGTGCTGGGCGATCTCGATACGCGCGAGCGCAAGCGGTTGATCGCGCTGCTGTCGCGGATCGAGGCGAAGGAATCCTAAACCGTTTCGGCGCGCGCAGGGACGACGCGGCGCGACAGTCGGGGCGCGACCGACAGCAGCACCACGGCCGCGATCAGGATGCCGGCGCCGATCAACTCGGCGGTGCGCGGCGCGGGTAGGCCCCAGACCCAGGCGAGGATCAGCGCGCCGCCGACGCCCGCGATCAGGCTCGCCGCGCGCTCGAGCGGCACGCAATAGGCGTTCTCGCGCGGATCGAGCAGGATGACGATCGAGAAGACCGAGATGATCGTCAGCGTCAGCCCGATGAAGAACAGCCAGGGCAGCACGGGATCGGTCCAGATCGCGACGAAACCCCAGGTGAGCTCGGTCGTGGCGTCTCCGGTGATCCCCGTCGCCGAGATCGCCGCCAGCGCCGCGATCGAGAGCGGCAGCGCGATGATCTTCTCTTCGACGAAATACTGGCGGACCGAGGCGGTATTGCCCGTCTTGGAGACCTTGTTCATCACCGCGAGGCGGATGAAATAGCCGAACGTGTAGAGCACGATCGTCAGGATCGCGATTGGCGGCAGCTTGAGCCCGCCGCGCGCGCCGAGCGTGATCACCAATGCGAGCAGCACCATCGCGAGCGCGGTCCAGCTCCACCAGCGCACGCGTCGTCCGAACACGAAGTCGAGCAACGGCGCGATCACGAGGATGTCGCCGCGCATCAGCAATTGCATGAACGGGATGCTGACGTTGTGGATGGTGAACGACAGCGGCACGGTGAACAGGATCAGCGCGGTGCCGATGCCCGACAACAAGGTGTAGCGCGTCGGCACCGGCAGGCGGACGCCGGCCAGCTGCACGCCGTGTGCGTCGCGGTGCCAGCCCGCGAGCCAGATGAAGAGATAGGTCGTCACCATCGACACGATCAGCGAGGCGGGCAGCGTCTCCAGCCCGGTGAGCGGGCGGCCGAGCCCGGCGTGCGGCTGGCTGGTCACGAGCTTGGTGACGATGACGTTGGGCAGGTAGGAGAGCAGATAGAGGACGAGAACGCCCTCGATCGGAAAGGCGCGCAACCGGCTCATGCCGGCACCAGCTCGACCATGTCGTCGCCTGCGCGATAGCGGGCGTTGAGCCCGGCTTCTTCGGTCACTGCCGTCATATAGTCCACCACTGCGTCATGCTCGGCGCTCCCGCGTGCGGCAAGCCGCGGCACGGCGTCGCGGCCGATATGGAGCGGGAGAAACCCGGCGCGGACGAACCGCCCGCCTGCAATCTCCATCCGCGCGATCATCGACAGGCGCGAGGGCTTCGGGAAATTGTACAAGCTGTCGAAGTCGAGCTCCCATTCCTCGGCGAGCACGCGGATCTCGTTGAAGCTTTTGGAGGTTGCGTGCGCAGGGTCCATGCGCAGGTCGGTCGCGAAGTTGCAGAGCGAATAGAAGACCGGCTTGCCGTCGATCAGCTCGCAGCCCTTGAGGATGTGCGCGTGGCCGCCGAGGATCGCGTCGGCGCCGGCGGCGATCGTGGCGCGGGCGACGTCGCGCTGATAATCGGCGATCACCGCGCGGACGAAATGGATGCCCCAATGGTGCGAGACGATGACCACGTCGTGCGCGGCCTTCGCGGCGGCGATGTCCGCCTGCATCGCGGCGAGATCCTCGCTGTGCGGCCAGGTGTGGATGCGCGCGGGCGTGCCGGGCTGGTCGTGCTCGATCTGCTCGTAATGGGTAAAGGCCCGCATCGGCGCACAGCCGGGGTGGCGCTCGTCGGCCCAGTAATTCTGCGGCAGGATGCTCGAATAGGCGAGGATGGCGACGCGCGTGCCGTCGCCGAGCGTGATGCTGACGGGGCGGCGGGCTTCGGCGATGTCCGCACCGGCGCCGACGACCTTCAGCCCCGCACCTTCGAGATTGGCCTTGGTCTCGAAGAAAGCGTCGTTGCCCCAATCGAGCACATGATTGCCCGCCATCGAGATGATGTCGAAGCCGGCGCGGCCGAGCGCGGCAGCGCCCTCGGGCCGGGCGAGCACGGCATGGCGCGCCTGCGGCGCGCGCACGCCGCGCGCGGCGAAGCTGGTTTCGAGCTGGCCGAACGTGATGTCGGCGCTCCCGAGGAGATCGTGCGTGGCGACGAAGCTCTCGTCGTAATCATCGCGATCGGGGGCGAGGTCGCCGGTGGCCAGCAGGATATGCGTCATGCGGTTGCCGTGAAGGCGATCGGAGCGGAGAGGGCGCCGATTTCGGGGAAACGGGTCGGTGTCGGCTCGCCTGTCAGGACGAAGCCGGGCGCGGCGGCGAGCAGCTCTTCAATCGCTACTTCGAGCTCCAGCCGACCGAGCGAGGCGCCGAGACACATGTGCGTGCCGCGCCCGAAGGCGAGCGAGTCCTTCATGTTGGGTCGGTCGAGCCGGAAGGACTCGGGTTCATCGAACACCTCCTCGTCGCGATTGGCCGAGGCGTAGACGAGCGCGATCGGCTCGCGCGCGGGGATGGTGCGGCCGCGGATGCAGACGTCGTGCGTCGCGGTGCGCGCGAAGCCGCGATAGGGGGTGTAGAGCCGGAGGAACTCGTCGGTCGCTGCGGGAATGAGCGACGGATCGTCGCGGAGTTGGCGCTGAAGATCGGGGTGCCGCGCGAGATGTACCGTAATCGATCCGATCATCACGCTGGGCGCGATGATGCCGACCACCAGCACCTGGCGGATGGTGCCGACGATCAATTCCTCGGGAAGCGGTTCGCCGTCCACCCGTGCGGCGAGCAGCGCGCTCGCGGCATCCTCGTTGGCGGGAAGCGGCGCCCGCTTGCGCTCGGCAACGAGGTTGCGTGCCATCTCATAAAGATAGAGGCTGGTTTCCCTGGTCGCCTCCATGTCGTTGGACTGGACCGCGATATTGTAGCGCTTGCCGACCGCGGTGAGCTCCGCGACCGCTGCCGGCGGCAGGTTCATCCAGGTGGCGAACACGGCGATCGGCATATGCGCGCCGAAATCGGCGACCGTGTCGCCGCCGCCCGCCGCGACCATCGGCGCCAGCAGATCGTGCGAGATGGCGCGGATCACCGGGCGCAGCCGCTCGATGCGCCGCTCGGTGAACAGGGGCGCGAGCGCGCGGCGATAGGGGGTATGTTCGGGCGGATCGAGGTGCAGCGGCGGGCGACGACCGGTGAAGGCTACCTTGGGCACCACGTTCTGGACCGAGGTGGTGAACGTGGCCGAATCGCTTGCCGCCGCGGCGACGTCCGCGTGCTTCATCAGCGCCCAGAAGCCGCCCCACGCGTCGCTGTGCGCGACGGGGCATTCGGCGCGCAGGCGGTGGTAATCGGCATTCGCGCTTTCGAATGTCTCGGGCAGGAGGGGGTCGAAATCTTGTGGCATGAGGCTCGGTTACAAGCGAATGAAAGCGCTTGCAAGATAATTGGTCATGGCACAAAACTTTTTTGTGGTGCGCGCCGATCGGTCTTGACGCTGGCGCGAATATTGCTATGAGCAATAACAATAATGATGGAGGATGCGATGGCGGCTGAGGTCTCTCTCTCGATTGGCGGCAAGGCGAAGGCGGCGTCGCGGACGTTCGAGCGTCGCGATCCGGTGACGGGCGAAACAGCGACGGTTGCGGCGGCCGCCGGCCCTGGAGAGGCGCGCGCGGCGGCGGATGCGGCGGCGGCGGCATTCGGCGAGTGGTCGGCACGCGGACCGAACGCGCGGCGCGCGGCGTTGATGGCGGCCGCCGATGCGCTCGATGCGCGGGGCGATGCGTTCGTCGATGCGATGATGCGCGAGACCGGGGCGACCGAGGGCTGGGCGCGGTTCAACCTCATGCTCGCCTCGGGCATGGTGCGCGAGGCGGCGGCGCTGACGACGCAGATCGGCGGCGAGGTAATCCCCTCCGACAAGCCGGGCTGCATCGCGATGGCGCTGCGCGAGCCCACGGGCGTGGTGCTGGGGATCGCGCCGTGGAACGCGCCGATCATTCTCGGCGTGCGGGCGATCGCGGTGCCGCTCGCCTGCGGCAACACCGTGGTGTTCAAGGCGTCCGAGCAATGCCCGCGCACCCATGCGCTGATCGTCGAGGCGTTCGTCGAGGCGGGGCTCGGCGGCGGCATCGTCAACCTCGTCACCAACGCGCCTGAGGATGCGGGCGAGGTGGTAGGCGCGCTGATCGACCATCCGGCGGTGCGGCGGATCAACTTCACCGGCTCGACCGCGGTCGGCAAGATCATCGCGAGGCGTGCGGCCGAGCATCTGAAGCCGGTGCTGCTCGAGCTCGGTGGCAAAGCTCCCCTGATCGTGCTCGACGACGCCGATCTCGACGAGGCGGTCAAGGCCGCGGCGTTCGGCGCGTTCATGAACCAGGGCCAGATCTGCATGTCGACCGAGCGGATCATCGTCGTCGAGTCGGTGGCCGATGCGTTCGTCGCCATGTTCAAAGAGAAGGTCGGCAGCATGCTGGTGGGCGACCCGCGCGAGGGCAAGACGCCGCTGGGCGCCGTGATCGACCGCAAGACGGTGGAGCATGTCACCGCACTGGTTGCCGACGCGACCGCGCAAGGGGCCGAGCAGGTCAATGGCGGCGAGACGGACGGTGTCCTGATGCCCGCGCATGTGATCGATCGCGTGACGCCGGCGATGAAGCTGTTTCGCGACGAGAGCTTCGGGCCGGTGGTGGCGATCACGCGCGCGAAGGACGAGATCGAGGCGATCGCGCTCGCCAACGACACCGAGTACGGCCTGTCGGCAGCGGTGTTCACGCGCGATGCGGCGCGGGGCCTGCGCGTCGCACGGCAGATCAAATCGGGCATCTGTCACGTCAACGGGCCGACGGTGCATGACGAGGCGCAGATGCCGTTCGGCGGGGTCAAGGCGTCCGGCTACGGCCGGTTCGGCGGCAAGGCCGGCATCGACGCCTTCACCGACCTGCGCTGGATCACGCTCGAAACCCAGCCCGGGCATTACCCCATCTGAGAATCGCCGATGGCGACATTTTGCGATGTTTCGCGGCCCCGCGCCGCGCCCCGTTTGCCATGAAAGGATTGTATCGATGACCGAGCGTAGCGAGGCGGACACCGTCGCCTTCGACGTCGAAAACCGTATCGCGTGGGTGCGCTTCAACCGCCCCGAGAAGCGCAACGCGATGAGCCCCAAGCTCAACCGGCGGATGATGGAGGTGCTCGACGAGCTCGAGTTCCGCGACGATGTCGGCGTGCTTGTCCTGACCGGCGAGGGCTCGTCGTGGACTGCGGGCATGGATCTCAAGGAATATTTCCGCGAGACCGAGGCTGACGGGTTGCGCGGCACGCGGCAGGCGCAGCGCGAGAGCTATGGCTGGTGGCGGCGGTTGCGCTGGTATCAGAAGCCGACGATCGCGATGGTCAACGGCTGGTGCTTCGGCGGCGGCTATGGCCCGCTGCTCGCGTGCGACCTCGCCTTCGCGGCAGAGGATGCGACCTTCGGCCTGTCGGAAATCAACTGGGGCATCCTGCCCGGCGGCGGCGCCTCGAAGGTGATCGCCGAACTGACCGGCTTCCGCAACGCCATGTACCACGCGATGATGGGCGAAAATATCGACGGCAAGACCGCCGCCGAATGGGGCCTGATCAACGAGGCGGTGCCGCTCGGTGGACTGAAGGCGCGCGTCACCGCGGTCGCCGAGGTGTTGCTCAAGAAGAACCCGGTCGCGCTCAAGGCAACCAAGGACGCGATCCGCCGCGTGCGCGAGATGACCTACGACAATGCCGAGGACTATCTGGTCCGCGCGCAGGAGGCCGCCAACAGCTACGATAATGAAGGGCGGAAGGAAGGAATCCGGCAGTTCATCGACGAGAAAAGCTACAAGCCGGGGTTGGGCGCGTACGACATTTCGAAGCAGACGGTTTGAGATGGTCGCTCGCGGAGCGCTCGATCGGCTGCTGCGGCCGCGGTCGGTGGCGATTGTGGGGGCCTCTGACAAGCCCGGTGCGCTCGGCGCGTCGGTGCTGTCGAACCTCGAGCGCAACGGCTTTGCGGGTGCGGTCCACCTGATCAACCCCAAGCGCGAAGCGATCGGCGGGCGGCCGTGCATCGCCTCGGTCGCCGACCTGCCCGAGGGCGTCGACGCCGCGGTGCTGGCGATCCCGCGCGCGGCGGTGGTCGAGACGATCCGCGCGCTGGCCGGGCGCAAGGTGGGAGCGGCGGTGGTCTTTTCCGCCGGGTTCGCCGAGGGCGGCGCCGAGGGCGCGGCCGAGCAGGCCGAGATCGCGCGGATTGCCGAGGCGGCCGGCATGGTGGTCGAAGGCCCCAATTGCCTCGGCTGCGTGAATTACGGCGACCGCGTTCCGCTGACGTTCGTCGAAACCGACGCCGTGCCGCCCACGGGCCATGCGATCGGCATCGTTTCGCAATCGGGTGCGATGGCGGCGGTGCTCTCGACGATGCTGGCGAGCCGCGACCTGGGGCTCAGCTTCTCGATCTCGACGGGCAACGAGGCCGCGTCGGGCGTCGAGGATTATGTCGATTATCTGGTCGACGACGAGGCGACCCGCGTGATCGCGATGATCGTCGAGCAGTTCCGCAAGCCGCAGCGCTTTCTCGATGCGGCGCGGCGCGCGCGGGCGGCGGGCAAGACGATCGTGTTGCTCCACCCCGGCACGTCGAGCGCGGCGCGCGCCTCGGCGGCGACGCATACCGGTGCGATGGCGGGCGACCATGCGCTGATGCGCGTCAAGGTCGAGCGCGCCGGGGTGATCCTGGCCGAGACGCTGGAGGAACTGGGCGATATCGCCGAGATCGCGCTGCGCTGCCCGCCGGTGCCGCCGCACGGCGCGGTCGTTCTGGGCGAATCGGGCGCGTTCAAGGCGCTGACGCTCGATCTTGCCGAGCGGCTGGGGCTCGCGCTTCCTGCCATCGACGACAAGAGCGCGCCGGCGGTGCGCGCTGCGCTGCCCGAGTTCGTGGGCGTGAGCAATCCGCTCGACCTGACCGCGCAGGGGCTGGTCGATCCCGATCTCTATCACCGCACGCTGACGGCGCTGTTCGACGATGAGCGGTTCGGCAGCATCGTCGTGGGGTTGATCCAGACCGACGCGGTGACGAGCGCGATCAAGTTTCCGCCGGTGTTGCGCGCGGTGCGCGAGCATCGGCCGCAAAAGCCGGTGGTGGTGGCGGGCCTCGACGAAGGCGCGCCCGTTCCGCAGGATTATCTCGACGAGCTGCGCGCGCTTGGCATCCCCTATTTCCCCGCGACCGAGCGCGCGCTCCGGGCGCTGGCGCGGCTGACCGATCATGCCGGGCGCGACGCCGTCACAGCGGACGGGGCGCCGCTCGACGTACCGGGGCTGGAAGATTGCGAGGGCGTCGTTCCCGAATATCTTGCCAAGCGGCTGCTCGCGCCGCTGGGCATTCCGTTCCCCGAGGGCCGGTTCGCCGCGACCGTGGACGAGGCGGTTGCGGCGGCGCAGGCGATCGGCGGGCGGGTGGTGATGAAGGCGCAGGCGGCCGCGCTCAGCCACAAGAGCGATGCGGGCGGCGTGGCGCTCAACCTTGAAGGCGCCGATGCGGTGCGCGCCGCGTGGGAGGCGATGCACGCCGAGGTCGCGCGCTACGACGCCGCGATCCGGCTCGACGGCGTGCTGATCGAGGCGATGGGCGCGCCGGGCACCGAACTGATCGTCGGCGGCCGCAACGATCCCGATTGGGGGCCGGTGCTGCTGGTCGGCTTCGGCGGCGTGACCGCGGAACTGTTCCAGGACGTGCGGCTGATCGCGCCGGACCTGACCGAGGACGCGATCGCGGCCGAGTTGCGCCAGCTCAGGAGCGCGGGACTGCTCGACGGTTTCCGCGGGCGGCCCAAGGCCGACATCGCCGCGGTCGCCCGCCTGATCGGCCGGCTCGGGCGCGTTCTTTCGGCCGAGCCGACGATCCGCGAAATCGATCTCAATCCGGTGATCGCGCGGCCCGACGGCGCGGTCGCGCTCGACGCGCTGATGGTGCTCGCGCGCTGATCGGCCGAACCGGGAGAAGGTGCGATGCGACGACTGATACGATCATTGGCCACCACGCTGGCCGTCCTGTGCCTTCCGCTGAGCGCGGCGGCGAAGGTGACGGAGGTCGAGGGGCCGATCCCCGTCACGCCGACGAGCACGATCTTCGGCGCGTCCGAGGTGCCCGGCGCCAGCCTGTCGATCGATCTCGACCAGGCCGGCTATATCGAGCAGGAATATTTCGTCGGCGGCACCGCCAATGCCTGGCGCCATGATCCTTCGGGCGCGGTGTCGGTGCTCAAGGCGGACATCCCCTATACGACGCGGATCATCGTACGGCGGCCGCGTGACGGCGCGCGGTTCAGCGGCGTCATGCATTTCGAGCCGATTCATCCGTCGCAGGGCGGGACGACGCACTGGCTGACCACTGGCCGCTACATGATGGCGCATGGCGACATCTACGTCGCCGCGGCGATCGGCGACGATGCGCCGTCGCGGCGGATCTCGGCGAAGGGGCTGGTGCCGATCGCGCAGAGCCAGGTCGCCAAATGGTTCGATCCTGCGCGCTACGCCCCGCTGCATTGGCCAGACGAGGACGGCATCCGCTATCAGGTGATGGCCGAGATCGGCGCGCTGCTGCGTAGCGACCGCCCGGATAATCCGCTGCGCGGCCTGAAGGTGCGCGCGATGCTGGTCGGCGGCTGGTCGTTCACCGGCAGCGTGCAGCGCACCTTCATCGACGAAGGGTTTCACGACCGCTTCCGCCTGCCCGACGGACGCCCCATCTTCGACGGCTATCTGATCGGCATCTCGTCGCGCTGGAACGGCGGCGGCTACGTGCCGCTCAACAGCGAGGAACCGCCGGTCGCCAACGACGATCCGCGCCGCACGCTCAAGCCGATCGACGTTCCCGTGATCGAGTTCCTGAGCGAGTTCGAGGTCGCCACCGGGCCGGGGCCGCAGCGCCCCGACAGCGACGCCGAGATCGGCGCGCACCGGCTCTACGAACTGGGCGGGGTGATCCACAGCGCCAGCATGACCGATCCCGATGCGTCGCGCGCCGAGCGACCCAATCTCGCGCAACTCGTCGCCAAGGGTTATCCGCTCGCAAAGGTGGCAGGCGAGACCGCGGCGACGCGCTGTCCGTTGCCGATCAGCGACGTGCCGCACGGGGCGCTGGCGCGTGCCGCGCTCGACAATCTGCGGCACTGGGTGCTCGACGAGGTGTCGCCGCCGCACGCGCCGCCGCTCGCCACCGATGCCAATGGCAAGGTGCTGCGCGACGCGACCGGCAATCCCACGGGCGGCATCCCCGTCGCCGAGTTCGACGTGCCGCGTGCCCGCTACGGCCTTCCCGGCGGTGACGACCCGGCGTGCGTCGGCAGGCGGGGGCGGCCGACCTTCGTGCGCGACGATCTTTCGCGCGTCGACCTGATCGATCGCTACGGCAACGCGGCCGGCTTCGTCGCGCGCTACGATGAAGCCATCGACAGGATGGTCAGCGAGCGCTGGCTGCTGCCCGACGACGCCGCGCAGCTCGAGGCAAAGGCGCGCGCGGACGCACAACGACTTTTCGCCACCGGGAGAAGATGATGAAACGCCTCGCCTGCTCCGTCGCGCTGGCCGCGGCTCTTGCCTTCGCAGGCCCGGCGCTCGCGCAATCGCAAGCGCAAGCGGCGGCCTCGTTCGGCCATTACGAGCCTGCGCCCGAATTCGATGGGATGGTTTCGCATTCCTTCTACGTGCGGTTGCGCGACGGGGTGCGGGTCGCGGTGCGCGTCGATCGCCCGACGTTGGGCGGCAAGGTCCATGAAGGCCCGCTGCCGGTGATCTGGCACCATAGCCTGTCGATCTCGCTCCAGACCGCCGACGGGGCGGGCGGGCGCGTCAGCGATTATCGCAAGATGCCCAGCCTGACGCGCTACGGCTATGTCGTCGTCCAGGTCGCGCGGCGCGGCAACGGCCAGTCGTTCGGCGCGATGCGCGGCTATCATGACCGCAACGAGGCGCAGGATGCGTTCGAGCTGATCGACTGGCTGTCGCGCCAGCCCTGGTCGAACGGCAAGATCGGTATGTACGGCTGCTCGAACACGGGCGACGCCGCGATGCACGCGCTGACGATGCGGCCGCCCGCGCTCAAGGCGGTGTTCGCGGGGTGCTTTTCCTGGCACAAATACGATGCGTTCCGGCGCGGCGGCATCTTCGCACAATGGGGCACCGGGCCGACGCGCAGCATCGAACAGGACATGAAGGTTTCGCCGGTCGACGGCGACGAGGGCCGGCATCTGCTCGCCCAGGCCGCGCGCGAGCATCAGAACTCGACCCCGTTGTTCGAGATGTGGAAGCAGCTGCCCTATCGCGACAGCTTCTCGCCGCTCGTCGGCAGCCGTTTCTGGGCGGAGGGCAGCGCCGCGAGCTATGCCGAGCAGATCAGGCTTTCGGGAATCCCGCTCTACATCCAGGGTGGCTGGCATGACGAATTGCGCGATCAGGGACTGATCGCCCAGCGCAACATTCCCGGCGCGCGCCTGCTGATCGGCCCGTGGAAACACTGCAACAACGACGATTTCGCGCTGCTGGAGGAGATGCACCGCTTCTTCGACCAGCATCTCAAGGGCATCGACACCGGGCTCGATGAGGATGCGCCGATCCATTATTTCACGATGCACGCCGCGCCGGGCACCGAATGGCGCGCGACCGACACCTGGCCGCTTGCCGATACCGATCCGCAGCGCCGCTTCCTCGCCGGCGAAGCGCTCGCGGCCGAGCCCGGCAAGGCGGGATCGCGGCAGTTCCGCGTGCGCTATGACATCGAGTGCCCCGACGCGGGCAGCGGATCGCAGGTGCAGCCCTGCCATGTGCCGGGCAACGGCGTCAGCTATGCGGGCGGGGCGCTGAAGCAGCCGGTCGAGGTGACGGGCTATCCGGCGGTGACGCTCTGGGTTGCGTCGAGCGCGACCGACGCCAACCTCTTCGCCTATCTGGAGGATGTCGCCCCCGACGGGAGCGTCGAAGTCGTCACCGAAGGCCGGCTCAAGGCGTCGCTGCGCAAGGAAGCGCAAGCGCCATGGAAGATGCCGCCGGGCGTGCCGTGGCATCGCGCCTATGCCGAGGACGCGCAGCCGCTGACGCCGGGGACGCCTGTCAAACTGCACTTCGCGATGATGCCAGCCTCCTATGTCTTCCGCCCTGGCCACCGCATCCAGATCACCGTCACCGGATCTGACCATCGCGAGCGCGCGCGCACCGAGGCCGCGCCGCCGTCGATCACCGTGTTCGAGGACGCGGCGCATCCGTCGTCGGTGACGCTGCCGGTGATCCCGTGATCCGCGCGGCGGCATTGGCGCTGGCGCTCGCTCTTCCGGTCGCGGCGCCCGCCGAGGCGCCGGTGCGAACCGGTCAGGGCGCGCTCGCGGACGGCGCATTGTGGAAAGCGACGGTGCCTGCGAATTGGAACGGGACGTTGCTGCTGTGGAGCCACGGCTATGCGCGCACCATGCCCGATGCCGCCGATGCGCCCGATCGGTATCGTGCGGAGTTGCTCGCGGCGGGCTATGCGCTCGCGGGATCGACCTACGCCACGCCCGGCTGGGCGGTCGAGTCCGCGGTGCCCGATCAACTCGCGACGCTCGACGCGTTCCGCGCGCGTTATGGTGCGCCGAAGCGGGTGATCGCCTGGGGCAATTCGATGGGCGGCCTCGTCACCACTGCGATCGCCGAGCATGACCCGCGCCGGGTCGACGGCGCGCTGGCGTTGTGCGGCTCGATCGGCGGGGCGGTGGGGATGATGAACATGGCGCTGGACGGCGCCTATGCCTTCCGCACCCTGATCGCGCCCGATGCCGGGATCCGCCTGACCCGGATCGACGACGATGCCGAGAATGCGCGCCGCGTGGCAGCCGCGCTCGCGCGGGCGCAGGCGAGCCCGGAAGGTCGCGCGCGCGTGGCGCTGGCGGCGGTGCTCGCCGGCCTGCCGGGGTGGACGACACCGTCGGATGCCCGGCCCGGCACCGCGGATTATGCCGCGCAGGAAGCGCAGATGGCGAAGACCTTCGTCATGGGGGTGTTCCTGCCGCGCGTCGATCAGGAACGCCGCGCCGGCGGCGGCTTTTCGTGGAATACCGGGATCGACTACCGGCACCAGCTTGCGCGATCGGGCCGAGAGGAAATGGTGCGTGCGCTTTACGACGCGGCGGGGCTCGATCTCGACGCCGATCTCGCCCGGCTCGATGCGGGTGAGCGGGTGGCGGCCGATCCGACGGCGGTCGCTTATATGATGCAGAACTACACACCCGATGCGATGCCGCACGTGCCGTTGCTCGCGGTGCAGAATATCGGCGACGGGCTGACGTCGCCCTCGCTCCAGCGCGCCTATCTGGAGGCGAGCGCGCGGCGGGCGCCCGGCGTCACGGCGGGGCTGTGGGTCGCAGGAGCGGGGCATTGCACCTTTTCGGCCGAGACGGTGCTGGCGTCGCTGCACCATCTCGAGGCGCGACTGGACAGCGGCGATTGGCCCGCGCGGCCGGCGGGGTTTATCGATGCCAGTCCGGCGCCGATGCTGCGCCCGTGCGTGCGCGGCGGCGCGTGCGAATGATCAATCGATCCCCTTGCGGACGACGGTCCATTCCGGGTTCGTGCAGAGTTCGCATTCCGCGCCGGTGAACATCTTCGCGGCCTTCTCGTCGCCGAGAAGCTGCCAGTCGAGCCAGTTCAGCGTGACCTGCGCTTCGTTGCCGCCATTGGGCTTTGCGAAGGTGCCGAGGTGGCGCACCGGATGGTCGGCGAGGAAGACGGGGACGTGCGCGATGCGCTTCACGTCGTCGGTGCCGTTGGGATAGGCGACGTCGAGCGGGCCGCCCAGGATGTAGAGCACCGGCGTGTGCAGCGTTTCGAGCAGCGATTTTTCGACGTGCATCCCTTCGATCGGGTTGCTGCCGTCGGCGAAGATGCCGCTGTGGAGCACGACCACCGCCTTGATCCGCGGATCGCCCGCGAGCTGAAGCGCCTGGAGCCCGCCGCAACTCGTGCCCGCGACGGCGACGCGGGTGAGGTCGATCCGATCGTGCCATCGGCCGGGCGCTGCGTTGGCAGCCGCGGCGAGGGCGATGCCCGCGCGCACGTCTTCGGCCGTCGTATCGACGCCGAGCTTGTTGGAGGGCGGCTCGGTCGAAGGCGGCGCGCCGGGGCCAGAGCGGATCGCGCCGGGGGCGATCGCGAGATAGCCGTGGGAGGCGATCTCGGCGAGGAACAGCCGCGCGCTGGCTCCGTCGGGCGAGCAGCCGCCATTGCCCCAGACGAGCACGGGAAGCTTGCGGTCGCCGAGCGCGTCCAGATCGATCGGCCGGTAGACGACATGATCGGGAAAGGCAGGATCGACGATCTTTTCGGCCGGGTAGCGGCCGGTGCCCCTGGTATCGGGCATCTTGGGATAGGTCGCGCGGCGCGCTGCGGAATCGGCGTGCATGATCGCGTCGAGATCGGGCTTGGCCGCGGGCCGGTCCTGCGCCTGGAGGGCGGTCGCCAAAAGGGTCGCAACGCCGATCGCCATCGCCCGCTTCACCATCACCGCTCTCCCGATTGTTATGCGGTAATACTGACGGCGATACAGCGTCTATGCAAGCCCTTTCATCGGTAAGGTCACGCGCTTTCCCGGGCGATGATACGGAAGCCCACGTCGATCCGTCGCTCGGCCAGCGGTTCGCCGGCGGAAAGCGTGCGCAGGACGCGGATCGTCTCGCGCGCGACGCGGGCGCCGTCGACATCGACCGAGGTGATCGTCGGGCGCATGTCGCCCGCAAGGCGCAGGTTGCCGAAGCCGGTGACCGCGAGCTGGTCGGGCACGCGGACGCCCGCTGCCTGCGCCTCGACGATCAGCCCCTGGGCGATCCAGTCCGAGCCGCAGACCACGACGTCGGGGCGTTCGGGCAGATCGGCGAGCGCGCGATAGCTGAGGCGCCCCTGGCCGAAATGGCTGGGCACGTTGACGTGGAAACGTGTCGGCTCTGTGCCGCCTTCCTGCATCCAGCGCGCGGTGAAGCCGTCGCCGCGGCGTTCCGATCGGGGCGAGCGAGGAACCACCAGATGCGGCCGCCGATAGCCGCGCGCGCGCAGGAAATGCGCCATCGCCTCGCCCGCGGCGCGGTGCGAGAAGCCGATCGCGACATCGATCGGATCGTCGGGCAGGCCCCAGGTCTCGATCACGGTGACGGGGTTCGCGCGCAGCCGTTCACGCGTGGCGGTGTCGGTGACGATCCCGGTCAGGATGATCGCGTCGGCGCGGCGCGACAAGGCGGCGTCGATCTGCTGGATCAGGCGTGTGTTGTCGGCGCCGGTCAGCGACAGGATCACGCTGTTGCCGGCGTCGGTCAGTTCGTCGATCATCGCCTCGACCGTGTCGTTGAAGATCGATTGCGCGATGTCCGGCACGAGCGCCGCGATCAGGCGTGACCGGCTGCTTGCCAGCGCGCCCGCGTTGAGATTGGGCAGATAGCCGGTTTCGAGCACGGCCTTGCGGATGCGCTCGGCCGTCTTGGCGGCGACGATTTCCGGGCTGTTGAGGAAGCGCGAGACGGTGGCGGCCGACACGCCCGCGCGTTGGGCGACATCTTCGAGGCGGGGCGCACGCGAGGGAGGAGCCATGTCCTGACTATGGCCAACCGGCGCCGTCGTGAAAAGGCTCTTGCAAGCGCTTGCATGAACGCGTAGCGATATTGTTATGAGATATGACTTCTAGCGGCGAGCGCCGCGAGGAAGGGAACGGGCACGACAGCGGCCCAGATGGGAGAGGGACATGCGCAACAGGCTCACCATTCGATCGATCTCGATGACCGGAACAGCCGTCGCGGCGATGGCCCTCGTGTCGGCGGCGCCGGCATGGGCGCAATCCGCCGCCCCGGCCGATCAGTCGACGCCGGATGCGGCCGGCGCGCAAGAAAGCGGTGCCGGCGAGATCGTGGTCACGGGCAGCCGCATCCGCGGGGTCGAGGCGGTCGGCTCCAACGTCATCGCGATCGACCAGTCGGCGATCGCGGACGAACCCGTCACCTCGACCAACGATCTGTTGCGCCGCGTACCCCAGGTCGTGTCGCTGGGCGCCAACCGGAACGGCGGCCGGGCGCAGAACGGTGCGGCGAACGCGACGCGGGGCGCGGGCATCAACCTGCGCGGCATCGGCACCAACGCGACACTGCTGCTCTATGACGGCCGACGCTTCCCGCCGCAGGGCACGCAGGGACAATATACCGATCCCTCGGTTCTGCCGTCGATCGCGCTCGGACGTGTCGAGGTGGTCGCCGACGGCGCTTCGGCGATCTACGGATCGGACGCGATCGCGGGCGTCGTCAATTTCATTCTGCGCAAGGATGTCGACGGCGCGGAGGTGCGTGCGCGATCGGGGTTCGTCGACGGCGGCTATGACGAGCAGCAGCTGAGCGCAATCCTGGGCCGGCGCTGGTCGAGCGGGTCGGCGATGATCGCGGGCGAATATACGCGCAACTCCGCGCTCGTCGGCACCGATTTGCCCTGGTATCAGAACGACAATCGCGATCGCGGCGGTCGCGACCTGCGCGGCACCAACTGCACGCCGGGAACGATCACCGTCGGCGGCACGACCTACGCGATCCCCGAGGGCGGCGTCACTGCCGCCAATGTCGGATCGCTGGTACCCGGAACCTCGAACAAATGCTTCAACGAGGCGCTCGAATCGGTCATTCCCGAGCAGCAACGCTACAGCGTCGTCGCATCCTTCTCGCAGGATCTGGGTGACCGAATCCGGCTTTTCGGCGACGGTTTCTATTCGTATCGCAACGGCGTGGCGCGGCGAGCGGGCGACGATTTCGTCGCGACCGTGACCGACGCCAATCCGTTTTTCGTCAGCCCCGTGCCCGGTGCGACGTCCGAGCGCGTGACCTATTCGCTGGTCCCCGAGCTCGGCGTTTATTCGGCGCCATATCATTCCTATTCGTGGAACCTGATGGGCGGCGTCGAGGCCGATCTGTTCGGCGACTGGCAGGGCACCTTCTATTACGCCCATGGCGAATCCGAGGATGTCGCGGACCGGCGCAAGGGCGTGAACAGCGAGGCGCTTGCCGCCGCCTTGATCGATCCAGATCCGGCGACCGCATTCAATCCCTTCGGCGGCCCCAACAATCCCGAAACGCTCGCCGCGATCCACGATCGCTGGTTTCAGATCATCGGCGCGACCAGGCTCGACGTCGCCAATCTCCAGGTCGACGGCAGCCTGTTCGACCTGCCCGGCGGCGCGGTGCGCGTCGCGGTGGGCGGCGAGTATCGCAAGGAATATACCTTCACCGATCTCGTGAGCGGCCCCAGCGCGTCGCTGGTCCACACCGCCGACGGCGGGTCGCGCAACGTGAAGGCGGTGTTCGGCGAGCTCTACGTCCCGATCTTCGGCGCGGGCAACGCGCGGCCGGGGCTGGAGGAATTGTCGCTCTCGATCGCGGGGCGCTATGAGCATTACAGCGATTTCGGCGATACCTCGAACCCCAAGATCGGCCTTACCTACAAGCCGATCGACGGCGTCACCATCCGCGGCAGCTACGGCACCTCGTTCCGCGCGCCGACCTTTACCGAGGTCTCGACGATCGGAGGCGGGGCGGGGCTCTATTACGACACTTTGCCCGGCCCGAACGGCAACCTCAACGGCATCGGCATCGCCGGCGGCAACCCCGATCTGAAGCCCGAGACCGCCGAGACCTGGTCCGCCGGCGTCGAGATCGCGCCGCGCGGCCTTCCGGGGCTCTCCGCGTCGGCGACCTATTTCCACATCGACTACAGCAATCAGATCCAGGCGCTGCGCGGCACGCCGGGAATTCTCACCAATCCGCTCTATTCGTCGTTCGTCGTGTTCAACCCGACCGCGGCCCAGATCGATGCCCTGATCAATTCGGGCCTGCCGATCAACGACGACATCAATCCCGACGATGTCCAGTTCATCGCCGACGGCCGCCGCCAGAATCTCGGCACATCACTGGTCAGCGGTGTCGATTTCAGCGTGCATTACCAGTGGGAGATCGGCGCGGCCAAGATCGATGCAGGGGCGCAGGGCACCTATTTCACCAAATATTCGTTCGAATCGGTTCCCGGTTCGGGCTTCACGGATGTGGTCAACACGATCAACTTCCCGCAGAAGTTCCGAATGCGCGCGGATGCGGGCATTGCGCTGGGCAAGGTCCGCGCACGGGCGACCTTCAATCACCTGTCGGCCTATGACAACACGACCGTCACCCCCGTGGAGCGCATCAGCGCCTATGATACGATCGATTTCCTGCTGGGCGCCGACATCACCGATCGGTTCAGCCTGACGCTCGACGTCCGCAACCTGTTCGACGCGGACCCGCCCTTCGTCGACACCGCGGGCGGTTATGATCCGCAATCGACCAACCCGATCCCGCGGCTGATCTCGGTCACGGCGGGGATCAAGCTCTAATGCGGGCTGCCGTCGCGCTCTGCCTCGCCGGGGCGGCATTCTGGGCGTCGCCCGCGCGTGCAGGCGACTGCGCCGCGCTGGAAGGTACGCACCCCCGCGCAGTGACGGTGACCCGCGCGACCGCGGTCGTGCCGCCGGGTACCGGCTGGGTACCCGCGACCGACAGCCATTACCAACCGCTGCCCGTCCATGTGCCGCTGTGCCGCGTCGAAGGCACGATCGAGGGCAATATCGGCTTCGAGCTCTGGTTGCCGGTGGCGTCGAACTGGAACGGCAGGCTGCTCGGCGCGGGAGTCGGCGGGCCGGCGGGCATCTACAATTACAACGACATGAGTCGCCGCATCGGCGAGGGCTTTGCGACGATCACCACCGATGCGGGGCACAAGGCCGTGCAGACGCACTGGATGGCCGACAAGAAGGCGCGGGTCGATTACGGACACCGCGCGGTGCATCTCGCCGCCGTTGCCGCCAAAGCGCTGATCCACGATTTCTACGGCCAGCCGGCGTCGCGCAGCTATTTCCTCGGCTGCTCGGGCGGTGGGCGGCAGGCGCTCAAGGAGATGCAGCGGCATCCCGGCGATTATGACGGCGTGATCGCCGGCGCGCCGGGGCCGTACATGCCGCTGATCTCGGTGCGGATGATGTGGCTGGCGCTGCTCCAGAAGCACGATTCCGCGGGCGCATTGTCCGACGCCGATTGGGCGCTCTACGAATCCGCCGCCACCAAGGCGTGCGACAAGCTCGACGGCGTCGCCGACGGGGTGATGGAGAATCCGCTGGCGTGCGGCTTCGACCCCAAGGTGCTCGAATGCCATGCCGGGCAGATTGACGCCTGCCTGACGCCGCCCAAGCTGGCGATGCTCGAGCGGATCATCGGTCCGATGCCCGACGAACACGGCGCGCCGATGGACAAGGGGCTGCTGCCGGGCGTGCGCACGCGGCCCGGACCGCCGTCGCCCTTGCTGCGCGCGATGTGGGCGGACGCGGTCTACGACAACCCGAATTGGGACGAAGACAGCTTCCAGCGCACGCGCGATCTCGATCTCGTCAACCAGGCGATGCCCGAGCTTCGCGCGGACAGCACGCGGATCGCGCCGTTCCTCGCGCACGGGGGCAAGGCGATCATCTATCAGGGTTGGCAGGATCCGTCGGTGATCGCAGGCCCGACGATCGATTATTATCGCGCACTCGCCGAGGCCAATGGCGGCATGGAAGAGCTGATGCGGTCGGTGCGGCTGTTCATGGTGCCGGGCATGTACCATTGCCGCGGCGGCCCGGGCGCGGATCAGTTCGGCGGTTCGGGGCAGCGCACCGCGCCGGGCGATCCGAGCCGCGACATGCTGTGGTCGCTGATCGACTGGGTCGAGCAGGCGCGCGCACCCGAACGTATCGAGACGGCGAAAATCGTCGATGACAAGGTGCGGTTCACGCGCCCGCTCTGCGCCTTTCCGATGTCGGCGCGATACACGGGATCGGGCGACACGGACCGCGCGAAGAGCTTCGCGTGTCGTGCCGATCCCTTGCTGACACGCTGATTTTACGAGGAGAACGTGATGATCGGAGCGGCACTCGCATCGGCGCTGGTCGTTGCCCTTGGCCTCACGGCGGGATTCCAGGCCGATGCTGCCGCCGCGCGCGCGCAGCAGCATCGCGAACAGGCGCGGGCGCTGGCCGGCGACGATTTCGAGTATCTCTACGATTATCGCTGCACGCCTCAGCCGCGAAAGAATCCGGCGCTGCGGCAGGCTCCGCCGGCGCCGCCGCCAATGCAGGTTACCGACAATCTCTATTATGTCGGAGGAGGTGACGTCGCCAGCTGGGCACTCCGAACCTCGGACGGAATCATTCTGTTCGATGCGCTCAACGACGCCGACGAGGCGCGATCGCAAATCGTCGGTGGGTTGAAGACGCTTGGGCTGGACCCGCACAAGGTGAAATACATCGTCGTCATGCACGGGCACGGCGATCATTTCGGGGGCGCCGCCTATCTTCAGAAGACGCTTGGCGCAAAGGTCTGGATGGGCGGGCCGGACTGGAGCTATGCGGCGCACTATCCCGTGAATGTTCGCTTGGGGAAAGTCGTCCCGGGCCACGATCACGACATTGTCGACGGCGAGAAGCTGACGCTCGGCGACACCACGATCTCGCTCTATCTGACTCCCGGGCACACGCCCGGCACGGTCTCCGCGATCATCCCGACCAGTGTGCACGGCGTGCCGCATCTGTTCGGATTCTGGGGCGGAACAGGCTATCCGCGCGACGCCGATACCCTTGCCACTTATGGGGACTCGCTCGAGCGTTTCATGCGACTTGCGAAAGAGGCAGGCGTGGATGGGATCATCAGCAATCATCCCAACACCGACGACAGCCTCGAGCGCATGGCGGCGATGCGTGCCGATCCGGCCATCGCCAATCCCTACGTGATCGGCGCGGATGCCGCGCAGCGCTTTTTCGGCGTGATCAAGGAATGTGCGCTGGCAGGCGCGGAGCACATGCCGGCCGTCACGGAATAGCGAAAGGTTCCTGAGCGCGCGAAGCAGATTGTTGCCGATCGCCTTCGAGGTCGTCTGCAGCATCTCCCCTTTGATCTTTGCATTTGAACGCTGGCAACGGGGGGATCAGCCTTCGGCATTCGTTGTCTTCTCGTCGGCACTCCCGGCGGCCAGCTTTGCGGCGACGATTGCCTCGAACCGGCCGAGCGGGCATAGCTTCGGCGCGTCAGTGGGGCCCGTGCAGCCGGGAATCCCGATCTCCTGGCGAAACGGCTGCTCTGAGCCGTCGAGCGGTACCTGGTTGCGCAACTGGTCCATTGTTTGAGCGCGGAAGAAGGTGCGGACATAACGTTTGCCCGCGCCGTCGCGCACCAGCTCGAAGCCCAGTGCGCCGCCGGGGGGAATGTCGCCCGCCGGATAGCTCGCCACGCGCCAGTCCACGTCGAGTAGCGCGCCGAGATCGGCGAGGTTGGTGTCGTGTCCGAAAAACAGCACGAAGCGCGGCGCTTCCGGGCCAGCCTCAAGCGCCTCGACGATTCGCCGCATCAGCGGACCGCCCGCCACCGCATTCAGGTAATCGGGCCCGTTTTCGTAGCGGAACTTGATCGGATGGAAACGAAGCAGCGTCTCGATCTGGTCACGCGTCACCCGCCCCCAGCCGACCTTCTCCATCGGCATGCCCTCGAGATATTCGAGCAGAAAGGTCTGGCTCGCGGTCGAACCGATATCGAGCGGTCCGGTCAGGTCGGGCCGGCCATCTTTCTTTTCCTCGAGCGCGGTTGGAATATCGGCGAGCGTGCAGCCAGCCGCCTCGCCTTCCTCTCTGCACCGCGGCGTCGAGCAGCAGTCGAGCACGCCCTGAAGGAGAGCGATCAGATCGCCGTCGGCCATCGCCTCGGCGGCGATCCTGCCGGACGGTGCGAGCGCGAGCGCCTGCGTATAAGCAAGATGCCCGTCGAAATCATCGAGCCCGGCATCGAGCGGATGGAATAGGACATCCCCTTTCTCGACCGCCGGATGCACGACCGCGATGGAGCAGCCGGGCGCGAATTGCGCGAGAAAGGCCTCGCCTGTCGCATAGGCACGCTGCTTGTAGCTCGCTTGGGCGGCGATGGCGCCAGGGGCAGGGCAACCGGTCGCGGGAAGCAGGCCTGCCTCGACATAGCGCGCCCGGTCTGCCGCGCCCAGGAGCCCCACGCCCTTGGCACCGCGGGGCGTCAACAATCCTGCCTCGACCGGCCATTCGGGCCAGGGATCGGCCGCGTAGCCTTTGGGGATCGCCGGCTCCTTGGTCGGCGGCCGGATGCCGTGCCGCATCACGAAAGTGACACGTTCGATAGTGTAATGCGCCGTCCGGTCATCCTGTGCCGAACCCGGCGAGCAGGCGGTGAGCGCCAGCGCCGCCGTCGACGCGCCGATCGCGAGCAGGCGGGAAATTGGGGCGACTTTGGTCATAACGCCGGTCCTTCGTCTGTGGGGGCGGTCATCGCTGGTCGAGCTTCAGCGCGGCAGCGATGTCGCTCCAGCGTACGATCTTGAAATTCTGCGTGTCGCCGGGAAGCACGTTGCGGCCGTCCTGCGCGACCATCGCGCCGTGCTCGAAGCCCGGCCCGAGATTACTGCTGCTGACATCGAGTCCATCGGTTTCCGAAATGCCGTCGATCCCCGCCGCGCCGTCGGCGACGACCGAGAATGAGCCGCGATAGGCGTTGTCGCCGGTGCGATCGTAGACGGCATAGCTGTTGTTGCCCTGGCTCGAGAGCACCAGATAACCCTTGCCCCCGCCGAGATCGTAGAGCGAGATGCCTTCGAGATCGTCTTTCAGCGCGGGGTTGCGCTCGACCGAATCGACCATCCTGGGCGTCGTCGCGCCGTCAGGCTCGGCGTCGAAGCGCCACAGCGCGACATCTTCCTCATCGATATAGACCGCGCCCGCCGTGTCGTCGGCGACGCAGCCTTCGGTCTGCGAGCCGAGCTCGAGATCGCGCACCTGGCGCAGCGCGGCCTTGCCGCCGGGCCGCGCGACCACCTCCCACTGTCGGTTCAGCCCGTCGGGATCGCTCGCGAAGACGAAGGTGCGCCCGCTCTTGGCGCTGCGATACATGCACAGGCCATAGGGATCGGACAGGCCGGACGCCTGCACGCCGTCGGCGATGTCGACGATCTTGCGTGCCTTGATATCGAGCATGAACAGGCCGATCGCCTTGCGCGTCCGATCGGTCGCGGCCACCAGCACGATCGACTTGCCGTCGAGCACGAAGCCGGTGCGCAGGTCGACATTGTTCATTTTGCCGACGGGCGCGAAATCCACGACCTGGCCTTTCATGTCGTAGAGATAGAGCCCGGCCTTCTTGTCGGTCGCGACGATCAGGCTCGCGGCGGGGTCGTCGGGATCGGCCCAGATCGCGGGATCGTCGGCGGCGTCGCCCGGGCTCTTGACCGGCACGGTCTCGACACGCGCGGCGACAACGGGGAAGCGCGGCTTGACTGATGCCTGCGCAGGCCCGTTGCCAGGATCGACGCCCAGCGCCGTGGCGACATCGGCCATCGAGACGAGCTGATAGGTCGATCCGCCCGGCGCATCCTCATCGGCCGCGACGAGCACGCCGTTGGGGAAGCGCGCGCCGAGCGGTGCGGCAGTGGCGAACAACCCTCCCGGCTCGCCGACGGGCGCGCCGCCGGCGCCGGCGAGCGACACCGCGCCCAGCCAACGATCGTCTTGGGCGCGGTCGTAGACGAAGATGCGCCCGCTGCTCGCGTCGGAAGCGATCAGCCAGTCCGCGTCGGCACCGCCGTGATAGAGCGCGACGCCGCCCACCTCCTTGGTGATCCGGCCGAGCCGAGCCGCGTCGATCAGCCGCGGCGCGATCTCGGCCTCGGGGTCGGCGTCGAACCGCCAGATGCCGACCGCCTCCTCCGCGATGTAGAGCGCACCGCTGCGATCGTCGGCGACGCAATGCTTTGCTTCGGACGCCAGGTTGAATTGCCGCGCCTGGCGTGCATCGACCCTGCCGTCGGCCGTCGCGAAGACGAGCTGCTGGTCGATCCGTCCGCCTTCGCCGATCGCGATCGCATAGAAATTGCCGTCCTGCACGCTATGCCACAGGCAGACATCCTCGACCGCGAAGCCGAGCGGCACGGCACGCGCGCCGACTTCGCTGAGCGCGCCATCCCGATAGGCGAAGAAGCGCAGGCTGTTGTTGGTTGTCTCGGCGACGACCGCGAGCGTCACGTCTTGCCCGCCGAGCGGGAAGCCCGAGCGGATACCGATCCCCGTGGCCTCGCCGGCGGAAACGGCGCTCGATCGCGCGCCGTCGAGTCCGTAGACCTCGATGCCTGCCAGCTCTGCGGTACCGAGGATGCGCGCGCGCGCCGCGTCCCCCGCATTCGCGATCACCGCCATGTTGGCACCGCCTTGTGCGGTCGGTGTGGTCGCAGCCGCCGCTGCGACGACGGGCGCCTGCTGCGCCCCCGCCACCGGCGTCGATTGCGCCGACGCGACCGCGGGCAGCGCCAGTGACGCCAGCATCGAACTTGCACGCAACCAGATCGATGTCCGCATGACTCGTGTCTCCTCTGCCCGTTTTCCGCCGTTTCGGCCTGTCGTTCTCCACCAACTCTATCCGTCGGCAGCAAAAATGCAAGATCAATTCTATTATGCTTGCAATTTAGAAAATTCCATCCATACTGGCTCGCGATCGAACAATGCCGCGAGTCGAAAATCGACCGCGCCATCCATAGGGGAGGGAAGGATGATGTCTTCCAAGCTGCGACTGACGTTTCGTACATGCCTGCTGAGTTCGACCTTGCTCGGCGTTCAGCCGGCGCTGGCCCAGGCGCAAGTCGCCAGCGAAAGCGCGGATGACACGACGGGGGGGCAGATCATCGTTACCGGCCGAAGGGCCGCCGATCGCGCCGCGCTCGAAGCCAAGCGCGAGGCGGCCGGACAGATCAGCCAAGTGCGCGCGGATGATGTCGGGCGTCTTCCCGATCAAAATGTGGCGGAAACGCTTCGCCGCCTGCCCGGCCTCAGCGTCGCCAACGATCAGGGTGAGGGGCGCTATCTCACCGTGCGCGGCGTGTCGCCGGATCTCCTCAACGTCACGCTCAACGGCCAGACCGCCGCGGCGCCCGAGCCGGACGCGCGCCAGGTCAAGCTCGACGACATTCCGTCGGGGTTGATCGGCGCGGTGACAGTGGTGAAGACGCTGACGCCCGATCTCGATGCGAACGCGATCGCCGGCAGCGCCAATATCGAGACGGTGACGGCGTTCGATCGCCGCAAGACCTTCCTCACCGCAACCGGGGCCGTCGGCTACAACCGCTTGGGGAAAACGCATCCGGTCGAGGGCGACATATCGTTCGGCACGTTGTTCGGCCCGGACAAGCAGTTCGGCGTCGTTCTCGCGGCGAACTATTCGAAGCGCACGATCGAATCGCAGAACGCGCAATCGGGCGGCCATTGGGACGTCGTCAACGGCTTCGACGTTCCTCTCGAAAGCACGTTGCGCCAATATCATATCGTTCGCGAGCGCACCGGGCTGGTCGCGAATTTCGATTGGCGGCCGACCGATGCGGTGCGCACCTATGTGCGGATGCTCTATTCCAAATTCTCCGATCGGGAAGACCGGTTCGGCTTCAGTGTCGAGCCCGATGACGACACGATCGTCGATCAGACGGCGACCTCCGGCCGGTTCGGCGACGCCGAAGCCGTGCGCGATCTGAAGTTCCGGCGCGAGGACACCTCGTCGTTCAGCACCACGGTGGGCGGCGATTTCGACATCGGCGAGAGCCTGCTCACCATCGAAGCCGGTTATACCCGCGCGACCAAGCGGGATCCGCATCGCACCGAATGGAGCTTCGAGACCGACGGGTTCGGCGGCTCCTACGACACGACGGGGATCTTCCCCCGTTATTCGGTCGGCGATGTCGCCTATGATGCCGCAAATTTCGGGTTCGACGAGGTCGATTACGAGAACCGCCATGCCGTCGAGGATCTCTACCAGGGCCGGATCGATTACCGCACCCCGATCGGCATCGGCGACGATTCGACGATCAAACTGGGCGTCAAGGCGACGCAGCGCAACAAGACCAACAACGAGGATGTCGACGTCTATGACGGTTTCGACGGCGATCTGGCGCTCACCGAGGTTCAGGGCCGGCCGGTGGGCAGCATCTTCAGCGGCCGCTACGTCGTCGGCCCGAAGATCGATCCCGCGACGGCCGACGGGTTCTTCGATCAGAATTCGGATTGGTTCGAACTGGATGCCGAAGGGACGATCGGCGACAGCCTGGCCGCGGATTACCGCATCAAGGAACGCATTCTCGCCGCCTATGTGATGACCACGCTCAAATTCGGCGATTTCACCGCGATCCCGGGCGTCCGCGTCGAAAACACCAAGAGCAAATATGCGGCCAAGGCGGTGATCGACACGCTCGTGCTCGATGATATCGACAAGGATTACGACAACTTTGGGGCGCAAAGCTATACGGATTGGTTCCCCGGCATCAATCTGCGTTACGATGTCGGCGATCACCTCGTGCTGCGCGGCGCCGTGACGCGCGCGATCGGCCGGCCCAATTACGAACAACTCGCCCCCACGATCATCGTCAACATTTCCGACAACGAAGTGGAAATGGGCAATCCCACCCTCAGTCCGCTGACGTCGACCAACTTCGATCTCTCCGCCGAATATTATATCGGCCGGGGCGGTATCTTGAGCATCGCCGCCTTCTACAAGTCGATCGCCAACCCGATCTATTCGACGACGATCGTCGAATCGGGCACCTTCGCGGGCCGGGACCTGACCGACGCGCAGGTCACCACCCCGGTCAACGCCGACAGCGCCAAGGTGAAGGGCATCGAGCTCAACGCCCAGGTCGAGCTGGATTTCCTGCCTTCGCCGCTCGACGGCCTCACCGCGGGCGGCAGCATGACGTTCGTCGATTCGGAAGCGAAGGGCGTCCCCGGGCGCCCGGGCGAGCATTTGCCCCTCGCCAGCCAGTCGGATCGGGTTGGGTCGGCCTTCCTGTCGTACGAAAAGAGCGGCTTTTCGGCGCGCGTCGCCTATACCTACCGCTCGGCCTACCTGCTCGAGCCGGGCGAAAGCACGTACAACGACATCTATGTCGGCAGCTTCAACCAGTGGGACGCGAAGATCGGCTACGAAGTTTCGAAGAACATCAAAGTCTTCTTCGAAGGCTCCAACCTCAACGACGAGCCGAATCTGATGTATCAGGGAATCCGGCGCCGCGTCGACGAGCTTGAGCGCTATGGCTACTCGTTTCGCGCCGGGATGCAGTTGAGCTTCTGACGCGGCGGCCGCCCCGGCGCAGCTTCCCGGCGTCGGGGCCGGCCGAAAGATCGACCCCCGAGAGCGAGGACGAGGATGCGTGCGTTGCTGAGCTTCTTTGCGGCCGGCGACGCCGCACCGCCGATCACCGATCAGGCCGAGGTCGATCGCCTTTACCGCCGCCACCGTTTTCGCGTGATGGTGGCGATCACGCTCGGCTACGGGCTCATCTATACCTGCCGGCTCGCACTCGGTGTGGTCAAGAAACCGTTGATCGACGGCGGCATCTTCACCCCGGTCGAGCTCGGCACGATCGGCTCGGCGTTGTTCTACACCTACGCGCTGGGCAAGCTCACCAACGGCTTTCTCGTCGATCACGCCAATGTCCGCCGGTTCCTGACCGCGACTTTCTTCGCGACCGCCTTGTGCAACATTGCGATGGGCTTCTCGACCGCGGTCTGGGCGGCGGCGCTGATCTGGGGGCTCAACGGCTGGTTCCAGAGCGCCGGCGCGCCGGGCGGCGTGGTCGCGATGACGGCGTGGTTCTCGAACCGCGAACGCGGCCGCATCTACGGCATCTGGAGCACCGCGCACTCGATCGGCGAGGGCTTGACCTTCCTCGTCGTCGGCACGCTCGCGGCCTGGCTCGGCTGGCGCTTCGGCTTCTGGGGGCCGGGCGTGATCGGGCTGTTGACCGCGGCCGGCTGCTGGTGGCTGCTGCGCGATCGTCCCGTCACGTTGGGCCTGCCCCCCGTCGCGGAGTGGCGCAACGATCATTACGGCGCGCCGCCCGCGACCAAGCCCGGCCCGCGCGAGGTGCTGTCGATGCAGTTCTCGATCCTCAAGATTCCCGCGATCTGGGTGCTCGCGGTTTCGAGCGCGCTCACCTACGTCACGCGCTACGCGATCAACAGCTGGGGCGTGCTGTACCTCCAGGAAGCACGCGGCTTCTCGTTGCCTGAGGCCGGGTTCATGTTGATGCTGAGCACGCTTGCCGGCATGGCCGGCGCGGTCGCTTTCGGCTTCGTGTCGGACAAGGTGTTCGATGCCCGCCGGCCGCCCGCCAACCTGATCTTCGGCATCCTCGAATTGATCGGTCTCGTCCTGATCTTCTTCGGGCCGCACAACATGACCGTGATCGTCGCGGGCCTGTTGCTGTTCGGCATGGGGCTGACGGGCCTGGTGACGTCGCTGGGCGGCCTGTTCGCGGTCGATATCGCGCCCAAGAACGCCGCCGGCGCCGCGATGGGGGTGATCGGCATCTTCAGCTATCTCGGCGCCGCGATCCAGGAGCAGGTCTCCGGCACGCTGATCAACGCCGGGATGACGATCGTGAACGGCGATCGCGTCTACGATTTCGGCCCGGCGATCTGGTTCTGGATCGGCGCGTCGGCGTTTTCGACGTTGCTCGCCGCAACCCTCTGGCGCGCGCGGCTGCGAGACTGAGCGCGGGGCGGCCGATGCCGCATATGTGCTCATTCGGCCGCGCCGGAGCCGAAGCTGCGGCGAATGCTCAGCACCACCGTCGGCGTCGTCGCGGTGCGCCGCACCTCGATCTCGTCCGGCGCGCCGGTGTCGCGCAGCCCTTCATATTTGTCGCGCCGGTCGCGATGCGTGAGCGCGGTGACGTTCGCCGCTTCCAGCCGGATCGTCCAGGGCGGCGCCGGACGGTAGTCGACATGCGCGCCGAGGCGCGGGCCGTAGCTTTCGCTGCGCACCTCGTCGAGCCGGTACTCACGCTCGCGTTCGGCCAGAGCGAGCTCCACGCCCCAGCTCCACTTTCCGCCGGGCAGATCGTGGAGATAGGCGATGCTGCCTTCGATCGGCTTGTCTTCCGAAATCGGGCGCCGGTCGGCCGTCGTCGGGTCGGTCACACGGCTGCGGATCCAATCGACCGTCGCCTCGATGCGCGCGCCGTCGATCCCCAGGATCGATTGCAGCGGCAGCGTGGCGTCGAGCGACAGCGTGTCGCGCGTGCCGTTGCCGATATTGCCGACCACGTCGAACACGTCTCCACTGTCGTCGCGCAGGATCGTGTGATCGACGACGTCGGTGATGCTTTCGTGACGCGCCTCGACGACGATCGCGCCACCCTTGCCGAAATGATGCTCGTAGGCGACCGAGAATTGCCAGGTGCGCGGCGGTCGCAGATCGACCGCGCCGGCGCTCACCTGATCGCGGTCGAGCGACGCCGAGGCGACGAAGTCCTGGAAATCGAGCTGGCCGACCACGCGCTGGACGCTCGCGCGAAGCTGATCGTCGCCGCCGAGCGCATGGCTGAGCGCAAGCCGCGGTTTCCAATAGATGAAGCGCCGCTCCAGTTCGGTATCACCGCGCTGGCGGATCGCCGAACGCTCGACGCCGAGCGACGGCTCGATCACCAACGAATGCGTGGCCTGCCACGTCGCGTTGAGCGACAGTTCGGCGCGAGTCTCGCGCACATGCGCGTCGCCGCCTGGAAGCGCTACCGGCGCGCCGTTCTCGGTCAGCGCCGCAGCGCTGTCGAGCCGGTTGATCGCCCCTTCCGCTGCGGCTTCGAGCACCAACGCCCCGCGCTCGCGGCGCAGCACGACGCGGCCGATACTCTCGGCGGTGTCGCTCTCCTCGTCGAATCGCTCCTGATCGTCGCCCTCGACCGAGGTGGAAAGGGTGGGCAGCCATCCGCGACGCTGGAGTGCGATCAGATCGAGCCGCATGCCTCCGCCAAGGCCGCGGCGCCATTGCGCGCCGATCTCGCCCTGGAGATCGGTCTTGCGCTCGGCAACCGTTTCGCCATCGAGGCCGAGCACCGCGACATCCTCGTCCTTGGCCTCGCGCGCGAGGCTGGCATTGGTCGACAGCGTGCCGCCCGCCAGCGGCGTTTCCCAGCCGCCGCGCCCGGAAAGGGTCTGCTTGACCTCCCATTGCCGGCGCTCGGCGCCTTCGACGAGCGCGCCGTCGGGGCCATAGGTCGCAACGCTTCCGGTGCCGGTATCGTCGTCGAATTCCGTCGCGATCTCGATCGCCGCGTCGAGGTGTTGATCGCCCGAGCGGCGCGACCATTCCGCGCTGCCATTGGGGCGCAGGACATGATCCCGCGCGACGATTTCGCCGAGCTCGACCGCGAGGTTCTGCGTCCCCTGCGCGACGCGGACGATATTGGCGACCACGGCGTGCCCGCCCATGTCGATTCCCGGCGCGCCGCCGCGGATCACCTCGATCCGCGCGACCGACGCTGCCGGGATGCGCCGCAGCAGGGCCTTCAGCGATTCGGATTTGGACGACGGCACCTTGCCGTCGATCAGCACATTGCCTGCCGCGCTTGCGAAGCCGCGTATGTCGGCATCCGAATCGACGAGCACGAAGCCCGGCAGCCGTTCAACCATGTCGAGCGCGTCTTGCGGCTGCGCGCTCGCGAAGAAAGTCGGTGGATAGACCAGCACGTTGTCCTGCATCGGCGCCGCAAGTGCTGCGACCGGCAGCAGCGCCGCCGTCGCCCCCAGCCAGCCCGTCGACGCCAGGCGGCGCAGCGGACGGTTCGATCCTTCCCTGTTCATGCTGGCCGGGATAGGATGAAGCCGCTGACAGCTTCCCATCGGCCGCCGTCAGCAAAATATCAGCGCGCCGCGACTATCGGGGCAGGCATGAAACAGCATTTCCCCCGCCGAGCCACGATCGCCGCCCTGCTGCTAGCCGCGATCGTCCCCGCAACCGCCATTGCGCACGATCACGATCAGAAGGATGAGCATCGCCACCTGCGCGAGGCGGTGCTGAGCGGCAAGCTGCTGCCGCTCAACCGCATTCTCGCCATCGCGCAATCGCGTGCGCCCGGCGAGGTCGTCAAGGTCGAGCTCGACGATGATGACGACGATTATCGCGGCCGCATCATCTACGAGGTCAAGACGCTGGCGCGATCGGGCCGGGTGATGAAGGTCGAAATCGACGCCGCGACAGGCAAGGTGTTGAAGGTGAAGGAGGATTGATGCGAGCGCTGGTCGTCGAGGACGCGTCCGAGGTCGCCGAAGATCTCCGCCTTGCGCTCGAGGCGACCGGATTCATCGTTGATCTATCGCCCGACGGCACCGACGCCTGGTTCCAGGGCGATGTCGAGGACTATGACATCGCCATCCTCGACCTCGGTCTGCCGCAGCTCGATGGTCTTTCGGTCCTGCGCCGCTGGCGCGCGGCAGGAAGGCTGTTTCCGGTCATCATCGTCTCGGCGCGCGGGAACTGGATCGAGCGCGTCGAGGGCATCGACGCGGGCGCCGACGATTATCTCGGCAAGCCGTTCGAGATGGGCGAACTGATCGCGCGCGTGCGCGGCGTGTTGCGCCGCGCGGCCGGTCGCGGATCGAACGTGGTGACGGTGGGGCGACTGCGCGTCGATACGCAGCGCGCGACGGTCGATCTGGGCGGCGTGCCCGTGCGCCTGTCGCCGCTCGAATTCCGCCTGCTCGATTATCTGATCCATCAGGGCGACCGCGCGGTGCCCGCGCATGAGATCGCCGATCATCTTTACGGCGCCGCCGACAGCGGCGATTCGAACGCGATCGAGGCGCTGGTCGCCCGATTGCGACGCAAGGTCGGCGCCGACGTGATCGTCACCCGCCGGGGCTTCGGCTATCAGATCGACGGAGCCCCATGAATCTGCGCTCTCTGCGGGTCCGCCTGCTCGCCGGCGGCGCGGTGGCGGTGGCGGCGGCGCTCGTCGCGGCGTGGTTCTCCCTGACCCTGCTGTTCGAGCATCATCTCGAACGCCGCCTCGCCGACGAGCTCCAGCGCGACGGCGTGCGGCTCGTCGCCGGGCTGGCCGCCACGCCGAAGGGGGAACTGACCGTTGCCGAGGGACCGCGCGATGAGCGTTTCACGCTGCCCGCGAGTGGGCTCTACTGGCAGGCGTCGAGCGCGCACGCGATGCTGCGGTCGCGCTCGCTCTGGGACCAGGCATTGCCTACCTCGTCGCGCGCCGACGAGGGCGAGTGGAGCGAGCGCGTGGTCGCGGGGCCGTTCGAGCCGCGGCTGATGTTGCTCGAACGCCGCATCCTGCTTGGAGGCGGCAGCGTGCCGGTACTCGTCCAGATCGGGCAGGACGCGCAGATGGTGACGAGCGCAGCACGCGAATTCGGGCGCGAGCTGGCAGTGTTCCTCGCCATTCTGTGGCTCGCATTGTCGCTCGCGGCATGGTTGCAGGTCGCGCTGGGGTTGAGGCCGCTCGCCCGCATCGGCGCCGCGCTCGATCGGCTGCGCAAGAGCCCCAGCGAACGACTCGCCGCCGAAGGCCCCGCCGAAGTGCAGCCGCTGATCGACGCGATCAACGCGCTCGCGGACGCGCGCGAAGCCGATCTCGATCGCGCCCGCCGCCGCGCCGCCGATCTCGCGCATGGGTTGAAGACGCCGCTCGCCGCGCTCGCCGCGCAGAGCCGGCGCGCGCGATCGGCGGGGGCGACCGAAGCCGCGGACGGCCTCGACCGCGCAATCGCCGCGGTGCGCGGCGCGATCGAGGCCGAGCTCGCGCGCACACGGATCGCTTCAGTGCGGCGCGAGGCGGGGCTGAGCTGCCCCGCGCGCGCAGTCGCCGAGCAGGTCGTCGCGGTGCTCGAACGCACCGAGCATGGCGAGACGCTCGCGTTCGAGGTCGATCTCGACGACGCGCTGCGCCTGCCGCTCAGCGCCGAGGATTTGACCGAGTTGCTGGGGGCGGCGGCGGAAAACGCCGCGCGCTATGCCCGCCGCCGTGTGCGTCTTTCAGGGGTGATCGAGGGCGCGCGCGTCGGCCTCGCGATCGATGACGACGGCCCCGGCCTCGCGCCTGACGACGCCGAGGCCGCGCTCGAACGCGGCGCGCGGCTCGATCGCGGCGGAGGACAGGGGCTGGGGCTGGCGATCGTGCGCGACGTCGCCGAGGCAACGGGCGGCGCGGTCGCGCTCGATCGGTCGGAGATGGGCGGGCTGCGCGTCGCGATCAGTTGGCCGCGCTGACGGGCGCGAGCGCCGCCAGCAATTCGCCCTGAATCGCCGGCGTTGTAGCCAACACCGTGCCATTGTGCACGTCGAGCTTGCGCCCCAGCGTGTCGGTGACCACTCCGCCGGCTTCTTCCACCAGGATCACGCCTGCCGCCATGTCCCAGGCGCTGACGCTCTGCTCCCAATAAGCATCGAAGCGGCCGCACGCGACATAGGCCATGTCTACCGCGCCCGCGCCCAGCCGCCGGATGCCCCCGACGCGTGGGGTCAGCCGCGCCATCTCGGCGACGAACTGGTCATGGCGCGGCTTGCCGGCAAACGGAATGCCGACTGCCAACACCGCCTGAACCATCGCGGCGCGCGGTGACACGCGGATCGGCCGGTTGTTGAGAAAGGCCCCGCCGCCGCGCTCGGCACGGAAGGTCTCTCCCAGCGCTGGAATATGCGTCACCCCCGCGATCACCTCGCCGTCGCGCGCGAGTGCGATGTTGACGGCGAAGACCGGCAGCCCGATCAGGAAATTGGCGGTGCCGTCGAGCGGATCGACGATCCAGACATGGCGCTTGTCGCGCCCTTCGGTCAGCCCGCCTTCCTCACCCAGGAACCCGTAATCGGGCGCGGCACGGCCGAGCATCGTCCGCACCGTCTCCTCGGCGCGCAGGTCGGCCTCGCTGAAGGGATCGGCGAGACCGTTCTTGTGGCGAACGTCGAGCCGGTCGATCGCCGCGAAATCGCGCATCAGGCCGTCACCCGCGGCACGCGCGGCACCGATCATCGTCGTCAGCAGGTCCGATGGAGCGGTCATGGTCATGCCGTCGGAATGAGGAAGGCGTTTTCGCCCGTCGCCGAACCGTCGGGCCAGCGCTGCGTCACCGTCTTGATCTTGGTCCAGAAGCGCACGCCTTCGGTGCCGTACTGGTTGGTGTCTCCGAACGCCGAGCGCTTCCACCCGCCGAAAGTGTGGTACGAGACCGGCACCGGGATCGGTACGTTGACACCCACCATGCCGACATTGACCCGCTGGGCGAACTCGCGCGCGGCGTGGCCGTTGCGGGTGAAGATCGCGACGCCGTTGCCATATTGATGGTCGCTGGGAAGGCGCACGGCGGTGTCGAAATCGGGCGCCCGCACCATTTGTAACACGGGGCCGAAAATCTCCTCGCGATAGCTCTCCATGTCGGTCGTGACGCGATCGAACAATGTCGGGCCGACGAAGAAGCCGCGCTCATGCCCCCGCAACGTGAAGCCGCGGCCGTCGACCACCAGCTCGGCGCCCTCGTCGATGCCTTTCTGGATCCAGCCTTCGATGCGCGCCTTGTGTGCCGCCGTCACCACGGGGCCGTAATGCGCCTCGGCGTCGGTCGAAACGCCGACGCGCAGGTTCGCGATCGCGGGGATCAGTTTGTCGCGCAGACGATCGGCGGTTTCGTCACCCACGGGGACCACCACGGGCAGCGCCATGCAGCGTTCACCCGCGCTCCCGAAGGCCGCACCGGCAAGGTCGTTCACGACCTGATCGAGATCGGCGTCGGGCATGACGATACCGTGATTCTTGGCGCCGCCCATCGCCTGGACGCGCTTGCCGTTCTCGACGCCGCGGCGGTAGACATAGTGCGCGATATCGGAGCTGCCGACGAAGCTCACCGCCGCGATTCCCGGATGGTCGAGGATGGCATCGACCATCTCCTTGTCGCCGTGGACGACCTGCAGGATGCCTTCGGGCAGTCCCGCCTCCAGCATCAGTTCGGCCAACCGCAACGGCACGCTGGGATCGCGCTCGGAAGGCTTGAGGATGAAGGCATTGCCCACCGCGATGGCGGGGCCGAACATCCACATCGGGATCATCGCGGGAAAGTTGAACGGGGTGATCCCCGCCCCTACTCCCAGTGGCTGGCGCAACGAATAGACATCGATCCCTGGCCCCGCGCCGTAGCTATATTCGCCCTTCTGGGCGTGCGGGATGCCGCAGGCGAACTCGATGACGTCGAGCCCGCGCTGCACGTCGCCCCGCGCGTCGGCAACCACCTTGCCGTGCTCTGAGGCGAGCAGATGCGCCAGCGCGTCCATCTCGCGTTCGACCAGCTCCTTGAAGCGGAACATCACGCGCGCCCGACGCTGCGGGTTGGTCGCCGCCCAGCCGGGCTGCGCAGCTTCGGCCGCTGCGACGGCGCGATCGAGCAACGCGCGATCCCCCAGCGGTACCTGCCGCGCGACCTCACCGCTATTGGGGTCGAAAATGTCGGCGCGGCGGCTCCCGCCGGCAACGCGCACGCCGGCGACATGGTGTTCGACTAGAGTCATTTCATTGTCCTCGAAGGCAGATTCAGGCTTTGTCGGCGATCCAGTCGTGCGCCGGGTCGTTCTTGAAGATCCACTGGCGTTTGGGGCCGGCCATCACGTTGAGATAATAGAGATCGTAGCCGTGCGGCGCGCCCACCGGATGATAGCCGCGCGGCACCATCACCACCTCGCCGTCGCCGACGGCGATCGTCTCGTCGAGATCGCGCGCGTCGGTGTAGACGCGCTGAAAGGCGAAGCCCTGCGGCGGATCGAGCCGATGATAATAGGTCTCCTCGAGCGCGGTCTCCTCGCCCGGCACGTCGCGGTCGTGCTTGTGCGGTGGATAGCTCGACCAATTGCCGCCAGGTGTGATGACTTCGACCACCAGCAGGCTGTCAGCGGGTTCGGTCTCGGGCAGGATGTTTCGCACGAAACGCTGGTTGGTGCCGCTGCCGCGCACCTCGCGCGACATCGTGGCGGGATCGATCAGTCGGGGCGGCAGGCTGCCGCCGCCCGGCGCGGTACAGACGGCGAGCTCGACGTCGTTCTTGGCCGTGACCGTGAAGGTCGTCCCCGCCGGCACGTAGACCGACGCGGGCGGGGCATCGTCGAACACGCTTTCGCGTCCCCCGATTCCACCGCAGCGCAGATCGCCCGCGCGCACGTCCGCGACGCCGCTGAGCAGCACCAGGCATGCCTCACGCCCCGGTTCGCCGCCGCTGTACGTCTGGCCTGCGCCGAGCGTCACCGCGCGGAAGCCGACATGCTTCCAGCCCGCGCTCTCGGGTGTGACCGCGAGAACGGTACCGTCCTCGGCAGGCGGATGCGGCTTGACGAGCAAGCTCATGCCGCCAGCCTTTCCAACCCCGCACGCTCGGCCATGCGCTCGAGCGTCCTGAGGCCGACCTCACCATAATGGCGTGGATCGGCAACCGCGGGATCCTGTTCGGCCTCGATGATGATCCAGCCCGAATAGCCGATGCCCGCGAGCGCGCGCATCACATCGCCGTAATCGATCGCACCGTCGCCGGGCACGGTGAACATGCCGTCGATCACGCCGTCGAGGAAACTGCCGTCGCGCCGTTCGAGCGCGCCAAACACCTCGGGTCGGATATCCTTGCAGTGGACGTGCGCCACGCGCGCGGGATGGCGGCGGATCACCTCGATGGGGTCGATCCCGCCCAGGCTCGCGTGGCCCGTATCGACGGTAAGCCCCACGTTCGGCCCGGTCGCGGCGAGGAAGCGATCGAGATCCTCCTGCCGCTCGACGACCGTGCCCAGATGATGATGATAGGCGCAGCGCATCCCTTCGTTTGCCAGATAGTCGCCAATTTCGGTCAGCCGCCGCCCGAACTGGCGCCAGGCGGATTCGTCGAGCCGCGGCGTCCGCGACAGGGGTGTCGAACGATCGCTATGGATCGCATTACTCGTCTCGGCGATCACGAACACATCGGTGCCCATCGCCTGGAGCAGACGCAGGTGCGGTTGCATCGCGGCGATCTCGGCATCCGGGGTGCGCTCGAGCAGGTTCGATCCGTACCAGCCGCCGACGAGCGCGAGCCCGTGACGGTCGAGCAGCGCCTTGAGCGCGCGTGGCTCGCGCGGGAACTTGCCGCCCAGTTCGATGCCTTCGAAACCGATCGCCTGCGCGTCGGCAAGCACCGTTTCGAGCGGCGTCTCCCCACCCAGCTCGGGCATGTCGTCGTTGATCCATGCAATCGGGCTGACCCCGAACCGGATCGTCATCTCTTTTCCCCTTCCGATCGTGCGCGATGCACCTGCGTTTCATAATTGGCGCGTGCCGCGGCCACGGCCTCACGGGTCGAAGTTTCAGGCACCGCGACATCCCACCAGGCGCCGCCCGCGTCGGTGCTCGCCGTCGGATCGGTGTCGATCACGACGACGTAGCTGCGCTCCCATCGCCTGGCTCGGTCGAGCGCGGCTTCGAGCTCGTCGATCGAGCTGACCTTCTCGGCGCGCGCACCGAAGCTGCGCGCATGACCGACGAAATCGATCTCGGGCAGCGTCTCGTGGCGCGTGTCGATGAGTAAATTGTTGAAAGGCGCGCCGCCGGTCGCCGCCTGCAGCCGGTTGATGCAGCCGAAACCGCGATTATCGAGCAGGACGACGTTCAATTTGGCGCCCATCGCGATCGAGGTCGCGAGCTCAGAATTGAGCATCAGAAAGCTGCCGTCGCCGACCATCACATAGACGTCGCGCGCCGGCTCGGCGAGCTTGACGCCGATCCCGCCCGCCACTTCGTAGCCCATGCACGAATAGCCGTATTCGACGTGATAGCCGCCGCTTTCGCCTGCCGGCCACAATTTGTGCAGCTCGCCGGGCAAGCCGCCCGCGGCGCAGACGACGATCGCGTCGCGCGCCGCCGTTCGGGCAACCGCGCCGATCACCTGCGCGTCGCTCGGCCGCCCATTGCCGGAAGGCGCCGCGAGTGCGGCAGCGGCGTCGTGCCGCCACTGCTCGCGCAACGACGCGATCCGCGTGTGCCATGCAGCGGATATCCGGCAGCCGACGAGCGCCTGGCCAAGCGCCGCCAGCGCGCAACGCGCATCGGCCACGACGGGCGTCGCGCCGTGCTTGACAGCGTCGAACGGCGCGACATTCATTTGGACGAGCCCCCGCCCGCCCGAAATCAGGAGGCGCGATCCCGTCGTGAAATCCTGGAGTCGCGTCCCGATCGCGATGACGAGATCGGCCTCGGCAACCGCCGCGTTCGCCGCGCTGGTGCCGGTGACGCCGAGGGCGCCGAGATTGTGAGGATGGTCGTGAGGCAGTGCGCCCTTGCCGGCCTGCGTTTCCGCGAAGGGGACGCCCATCGTCGTAACGAGATCGGACAATGCCTCTTCCGCGCCGGCGTAACGCACGCCGCCACCGACGATGAGCATCGGGCGCGCGGCGTGGGCCAGCCGGTCAGCGAGCGCGGCGATGTCGTCGGGATCGGGGATCACGACGCGCGGGCGCCACGTCCGCGGCGTGAAGAAATGCGCGGGCCAGTCGAACGCCTCGGCCTGGACGTCCTGGCAGAAACCGAGCGTTACCGGCCCGCAATCGACGGGGTCGAGCAAGGTCGCCATCGCGTGCGGCAGCGTGTCGAGCAGTTGCTCGGGCCGCGTGATCCGATCGAAATAGCGCGAGACGGGGCGGAAGCAGTCGTTGGCCGAGATCGTCCGATCCCCGAAATCCTCGATCTGCTGGAGCACCGGATCGGGCCGGCGGCTGGCATAGACGTCGCCCGGAACGAACAGCACCGGCAGCCGGTTGGCGTGCGCCAGCGCCGCGGCGGTCACCATGTTGGTCGCCCCCGGCCCGATCGAACTGGTGCACATCATCGCCCTGCGCCGGCGCATCTGCTTGGCATAAGCGATCGCGGCGTGCGCCATCGCCTGCTCGTTATGCGCGCGCCAGGTCGGGAAACGGTCGCCCGCCGCATGCAGCGCCTCGCCCAGTCCCGCGACGTTGCCATGCCCGAAAATCGCCCAGGCGCCGGCGAAGAAAGGTGTCTCGCCCTCGCCGAAATCGACCGATTGGGCCGCCAGATAGGCGATCATCGCCTGGGCCGCCGTCTTGCGTACCGTCGTCATGCCGCAACCTCCGGTCGCGCGCGGTCGCGCGCGGTCCGCCAGGCTTCAACAAGCTCGGAGAGCCGCTGCGCGAGCGCCTCGATCGCGGCCGCGTCGTCGATCGCGCCCGCCATCCATTCGCGCGCGACATCGTAGAAGATCGTGCGCCCGACCGCGAATCCCTTGACCGAGGGCGTCGCCGCCGCCGCGGGGAAGGAATCGATCAGCTCTTCCATCGGCGAAGACAGGCCGAGCAGCAGGATCCCGCGGCATTCTGGGTCGTTCTCGCGCACGGCCGCGTCGATATGACGCCAGGCGACGGGATCGAGCTGAGGCTCTAGCTTCCACCAGTCGGGCCGGATTCCGATCGAATAAAAGCGGCGGATCGCGCGGGCGACCGTTTCGGCGTCCGACGGCATCTCATCGGGCAGGATGATCTCGATCAGCAGCTCGTGCCGCGTGCGCCGGGCGGCATCGGCCAGGCGCAGAAGCTGGCGTTCCTGCGCCTCGCGCAAGTCGCGCACGTCGTCAGGATGGTAGAAGACCAGGCATTTAACGACATGGTCGAGCGGCCAATCGCGGAATTCGGCGGCAACCGCAGCGCCGCCTTCGAAATCGAGCGGGCGCGAGCGCGGCAGCTCGATCGGGCGACCGATCCAATAAGGACGGTCGGCAGCGGCGGCGAGCGCGTCCGCTCCGAACCGGCCGTCGAGCAGGATACCGAACGCGTCGCTGCCCGCCGCGACGCGGTCGAGCGCGGCGAGCGCCAGCATCTTGAAGCGCGCGACCCGCTCCACGCCGACGCCCAATTCGGCCGCCAAATCCTCGAACTGGCTGCGATGGTCGATCGCCAGCACGGTGAGATTGTCATGCACCCGCCGCCGCGTGGTCGACCAGTGCAGGCTTTCGAGCGCGTCGGCATCGCGCAGCCGACGGGGCCAGTCGCGCCTGGAGAGGAAGAGTTCCAGCTCGGGCCAGGTCGGCATCGCCGGCGCGCAGCCGTGGCGCGACACCACGATCGCGCCGCAGGCATTGCCCCAGGTGCAACACGTTCCGAGCGTTTCGCCGCGCAGCCAGCCGCGCAAGAAGCCCGCCATGAAGGCGTCTCCGGCACCGAGCACGTTGAACACCTCGATCGTGAAACGCTCGCCGCGCACGCCGTCGTCGAGGTGGTCAGGAATCTCGCCCTCGAACGCTGCGCAGCCGAGCGCCCCACGCTTGCACACGATCGTCGCATCGCTCTTCGCCCGGATCGCGCGCAACGCCGCGATCGTGTCGGTGTCGCCGCCGAGAATGTGGATTTCCTCCTCGGTGCCGACGATCAGGTCGCATAGCGGCAGCACCTGCTGGAGCCGCGCGGTTACCGCGTCGTGCGCGACGAAGCGGTTCTCGCCCATGTCGCGCTCGGCCAATCCCCACAGGACAGGGCGATAGTCGATGTCGAACACCACGCGCCCGCCGGCGGCCTTGCACCAGCGCGCCGCCGTCATGCTCGCGTCGAACACGCGGGTCGTGGAGAGGTGCGTGCCGTTGATCAGCACCGCGCCAGCGCTTTCGATCCAGTCGCGATCGAGATCGTCGACATCGAGCGCCATGTCCGCGCAATTGTCGCGGTAGAAGATCAACGGGAAGGTGTCGTGGTCGCGGATGCCGAGGATGACGAGCGCGGTCAGCCGATCGGGATCGGAAACGACACCACGCGTATCCACGCCTTCCCAGGCCAATTCCTCGGCGATGAAACGGCCCATGTGATCGGCACCGACGCGAGTCGCCAGTCCGGCCTCAAGCCCCAGCCGCGCGGCGCCGATCGCGGTGTTGGTAGGGCTGCCGCCGACATATTTGGCGAACGAGCCCATCGTCTCGAGCCGCCCTCCGACCTGCTCGCCGTAGAGATCGACGCTCGATCGCCCCATGGTGATCAGATCAAGTCGTTGTGCCGACGGCTTCATTTTTCGCCTCTGTTGGCCACCCGCTCCGCCGGGCGCGAGCAATGCCTAGGCGAAATGTTCTACGAATGCAATATAAATTCCATTATAATCTGAAAATGGAAAATTCAGTCGATATTGTCGGTCGGACCGGTCGTCTCGAACGCGAATTGAATGACGAGCGCCTGCGCGAGACACATCGATGCGGCGAGCGAGCGGAAGCCGCGTACCTCCGATTCGTGGACGTTGAGCACCAGTTCCGCCACCTTGGCGATCGGGCTGACCATGGAATCGCTGAGCGAGACGATGCGTGCGCCGTGTTCGGCGGCGGCCTCGGTCAGGTGGACGGTTTCCTCGGCATAAGGATGATAGCTGATCGCGATCAACAGGTCGTCGGCGCCGATCGATTGGCCGTGCCCGCGCGTGAGACCACCGACGCCGTCGATGAATTGCACCCGCTTGCCGACCTGCTGGAGCGAATAGGCCAGATAGGCAGCGACCGGGAACGAGCGTCGAAAGCCGGCGACATGCACCGTCGCGGCGTCCGCGATCATGCGCACCGCGCCGGCGATATCGGCTTTGGCAATGCTGTCCGCCATGTTGTGGAGCGCGAGCACGTTGCCCTCGACGAATTCGGCGAGGACGTCGATCCCGTCGCTCTTGGCGTTGACCGCGTCATGGAACTGGCGGACGCGCTCGCCATAGCCGAGCGCAGCATTTTCCGAGAGCAGGCCGTCGCGGAACAGCCGCTGCATCTGCGACGCGCCGGCGAAACCGAAACCCTTGGCGAACCGCACGATCGCCGACGGCTGCACGTCGGCGCGCTGCGCGATCACCGCAAGCGTTTCAAGCGCCACCTCGTTGGGGTGATCGAGCACATAGCGGGCGATCTGCTGGAGGCGACGGCTGAGCCCGTCATAATGCGCCAGCACCTGGTTGCGAAATTCCTCCGCGGTGGCGGGCACGTCTTTGGCCTCGGTCATGGCACCTCCTGGGATTCGGTCGGCACGATATTCGACCAAATGTAGAAAAAAGTCATCATAGCATGTAAATTCTATTCCATCCATCTTCAGAATGTGCATTCTGTTAGTGGCGACTCTGGTTCGGGAGCGAGAATGTGAGCGACATAAGCAGAAGGACACCGATCCGGGTGGGCCAGGTCGGCGCGGGTCGGATGGGAGCTCTCCATGCACGCAACGCAGCGGCGAGCGACCGCTTGGACCTGGCCTGGATCGCCGATCGGCACGCTCCGTCCGCCGAGCGCCTCGCGGTCGAGACGGGTGCGGCAACCGGCACGTTCGACGACATCCTGAACGACCCGACGATCCAGGGCGTGATCGTCGTCAGTTCGACCGACGCGCATCTCGACAATGTCCGGGCGGCGCTCGCTGCGGGCAAGGCAGTGTTCTGCGAGAAGCCGCTGGATCTTTCGCTCGAGCGGCTCGACGCCGCTACCGAGCTGTTCGCGCAGCCCGGCCTGCCGCCGGTGTTCGTCGCCTTCAACCGACGTTTCGATCCGCATTATCGTGCGCTCGCCGACCGGCTGGCGGCAGGTGAGATCGGCCAACTCGAAACGCTCCACATCGTCAACCACGATCCCGAGACGCCGGCGCTCGACTTCATCCCCGGCAGCGGCGGCCTGTTCAAGGATTTCACGATCCACGATTTCGATCTTGCCGCATGGCTGATGGACGAGCCGATCGTCGAGATATTCGCGATGGCTTCCTGCCTGATCGATTTGCGCATCGCCGATCTGGGCGACGCCGACACCGCCAAGACGATGCTGCGCACGGCGTCCGGGCGATTGTGCGCGATCTCGAACAGCCGCCGCACCGGTTATGGCTACGATCAGCGGATCGAGGCATTCGGGAGCAAGGGCGCGCTTCGCGTCGACAATATCCCGCGCACTGCGGTACGGCTTGCGAGCGAGCCCGGCATGCGCACCGATCGCATCCCCTACGCCTTTCCCGAACGCTATGCCGAGGCCTATCGCGCCGAGCTCGACCATTTCGCCGACATGATCGACGGCATCGTCACACCGCTGACGGGCTTCGCCGAGAGCCGTGCCGCGCTCGCACTTGCCGAAGCCGCCGCGTGCTCGGTGCGCGAGGGCCGTCCGGTGCGGCTGATCGACCAGGGAGACCAATGATGCTGAACATCGCACTGATCGGCGCCGGCCGCATCGGCCGCATCCACGCCGCCAATATCGTCGCCGAGCCGCGGCTGCGGCTGAGCCATGTGGTCGATCCGATGCCCGGCGCCGCCGCGGAGGCCGCAGCCGGAACGGGCGCCGAGGTCGCGACGCTCGATGCCGTGCTCGCGAATCCCGATATCGCCGGCGTCGTCATCGCAAGCGCCACCGACACGCACCTCGATTACAGCGTCCGTGCGATCACCGCAGGCAAGGCCGTGTTCTGCGAAAAGCCGATCGACATGGATCTGGCGCGGGCGCGTTCGGCCGAGGGCGTGCTGGGCGCCCCAGGCACGAAGATGCTGCTTGGCTTCAACAGGCGGTTCGACCCGAACTTCCGCGCGCTGCGCGATCGGCTCGCCGATGGCACGATGGGAGCGGTCGAGACGATCCACATCATCAGCCACGACCCCGCACCGCCGCCGATCGATTACGTCCGCGTCTCGGGCGGGCTGTTCAAGGACATGGCAATCCACGATTTCGACATGGCGCGCTGGCTGCTCGGCGAGGAGCCGGTCGAGATTTATGCCGCCGGCACGTGCCTCATCGATCTCGCGATCGGCGCAGCGGGCGACATCGACACCGCCAAATGCATGCTGCGCACCGCTTCGGGCAAGCTCTGCCTGATCAGCAACAGCCGCCGCTCGGGCTATGGTTACGACCAGCGGATCGAGGCGTTCTGCGCGCATGGTCTCGTTCGCGCCGACAACGTCCACGAAAGCACGGTCGAAACCTGGGGCGAGGCCGGTTCTGCGACCGCGCCGCTCCAGAATTTCTTCCTCGATCGCTACGCCCAGGCCTATCGCGCGGAGATGGCGCATTTCGCCGACGTCATCGACGGCCTTGCCGCGCCGCTCGCGGGATATGACGACGGCGTCCGCGCGCTGGCGCTCGCGGAAGCGGCCGCCAAATCCCATGAGGTCGCCGCTATCGCGCGGCTGTGAGCGAAGGCTCTCCTCTATGGTCAAGCGGGAGCAGACCAAGGCGAGCTTCTGCCGGCGGTTTTCGGTGAGTTTTTACAGAAGCAATCGGTCAACCGGCGGCGGTGTTTGCCGAGCATGACCATAAGCTAGTCACGGGGCAGAAGTTCGAAGAAGCAGTTATGATAACGCTGGAGCGGGTGAAGGGAATCGAACCCTCGTCGTAAGCTTGGGAAGCTTCTGCTCTGCCATTGAGCTACACCCGCGAAGCGCGCGGAAATCCTATGTTTGTGGCGATCTGTCAAGCGGCATTGCGGCGATCGATCGCTGCAGGCCGGACGCCACAGATTCTGACGGCAGAATATTGTATGATAAATCTCTTCTCCATCGTTTGAATTGATCCTATGGTCGCGTCTCTTGAGGGAGCGATGACCGCTCGGTGACAGCGAAAACAGGGAGAGGATCATGGCGCGTGCCGGGGATACCCGCAGATCGATGCTGCGAAAGGCGCTGCTGGGGGCCGGCGCGGCGATGGCCTATGCGGGGGGCGTGCTTCCCGATGTTGCGATCGCGGCGGGCCTCGGGAAGGCGCCGTCGGGCAAACGGCCGGACATCGTCATCTTCATCGCCGACGACCTGAGCTGGACCGATATCGGCCCCAACGGCAGCAAGGATGCGCGCACCCCCAATATCGACCGGCTCGCGCGCGAAGGCACACGCTTCGCGCGCGCGTTCGCGGCCTCGCCCACATGCACGCCGTCGCGCTCGGCGCTGCTGACGGGCGATTATCCGATGCGCAACGGCGCACACGCCAACCATTCCAACATTTTCGACACCGTGCGCACGATGCCGGCCTATCTGAAGGCGCTGGGCTATCGCGTCGTTGTCGCGGGCAAGACCGATTTCGGGCCGCCGCGCGACTTCCCGTTCGAATATCTGCCCGGATCGACGATCCATCCCGACGGCAAGAAGCGGCAGGCGCTGCTGAGCCGGCTCGATACGCAGGTGGTCGACGAATTGTTCGCGACGCGCGACCCCGAGACGCCGCTCGCGCTCTTCGTCGCTTCGTTCCAGCCGCACGTGCCCTGGGCGAAGACGCCGACCTACGATCCCGCGGCGCTGACGCTGCCGGAGAATTTCGTCGACACGCCGCAGATGCGTGAGGATTTCGCGCGTTATTTGACCGATGTGACCGATCTCGATCGCGAGTTGGGGGAAGTTCGCGGCTCGATCGCGAAGCACGGCAAGGCCGACGACACGTTGTTCGTCTTCACCGTCGATCACGGCGCGCAGCTCCCCTTCGCCAAATGGACGCTCTACGATCCCGGCATCCACATTCCGCTGATCGCCGCCTGGCCCGGGCGCGTTCCAGCGGGGCGCAGCACCGAGGCGATGGTATCGCTCACCGACGTGCTGCCGACGATGCTCGAAGCCGCAGGTGCGCCGAGCCCACAAGGGATCGACGGCAAGAGCTTCCTGCCCGTGCTCACCGGCGAGGAGGACACGTTCCGCGATCATGTGTTCGCCGCGCATACCGGCGACAAGCACTTCAACCGGTCGCCGATGCGCGCGATCCGCACCGATCGCTGGAAGCTGATCGTCAACCTCAATTCGTCCGAGCCGTACATCAATGCGATGACCAACGCGAAGGAGAGCCGCGCCTTCTGGGCGTCATGGGTGGAGCAGGCGAAGACCGACGCGCGCGCCGCCGAGCTGGTGAACCGCTATCAGCACCGTCCGCCGCTCGAGCTCTACGACATCGTGGCCGATCCCTACGAGTTGCACAATCTCGCCGACGATCCGGCGCATGCCCAGACCCTCGCGACGCTCAAGGCCAGAATCGGTCAATGGCGGATCGCGCAAGGCGAGAAGCTGACCGACGTGCCGATGCCCGAGGATGCGCGCTTCGGCACGCATTTCTACGCCGATTGGCGCTGATGCGCTCTATCCTATTTGTATGATAAACGTTGACCCCTTGCCGGCGGCGGGTTACGACGGAGGTCAATCACCGGGCCTGAGACCCACGTGACAGGGACGAAAAAAGGGGAGGGCAGATGGCCGCATCGATGATCAGGAAGGCCGCTCGGCTGGCCGCGCTTGCCTGCGCGACCGCGCTCACGGTCCCCGCCGCGCCCGTCGCCGCCCGTGCGCCGCGGCCCGCGCCAGCCCCGGCGCCATCGCCCGCGCGGCCCAATGTCATCGTCATCCTGGTCGACGACATGGGCTTTTCGGACATTTCGAGCTTCGGCAGCGAAATCCCGACGCCGAACATCGATCGGCTCGCCAAGGGCGGGCTGCGCTTCACCCAATTCTACAACACCGCGCGGTGCAGCTGCTCGCGCGCGTCACTGCTCACCGGCACCTATCCGCACCAGGCGGGGCTGGGGCATCTCGAGGCGATCTCGGTACCCAGTTCGATGGGCATCCGCGGCAAGCTGCTCGACCGCGTCGTGACCATTCCCGAAGTGTTGCACTCTGCCGGCTATTACACCGCGATGGCAGGCAAATGGCATCTTGGCCTGTCGCGCGGAGTGGGGCCGTGGCAGCGCGGGTTCGATCACTCGCTCACCTCGCCGGTGGGCGAAATCTACTGGCCGAACCAGGTGCAGAAGAACGCCAAATTCCTCTTCATCGACGGCAAGAAGGTGCGCGCCAATTCGCCCGAGGTCGGCACCGGGCAATGGTATTCGTCCAACCTGTTCGTCGACTGGACCACCAAGTTCATCAAGCAGGCCGACGACGAGAACAAGCCGTTCTTCGTCTATCTTCCCTTCGTCAACGTCCACTTCCCGGTGATGGCGCCGCCCGAGGAAATCGCGCGGTTCCGCGGCAAGTACAAACAGGGATGGGACGCGCTGCGCAAGGAGCGGTTCGAGCGGCAGAAGGCGATGGGGATCGTCGGCCCGGACGAGACGCTGCCCGGCCGGCTGCCCAACACCTATAATTGGGACAAATTGACGCCCGAGCAGCGCGACCGCTTCGACAAGATCATGGCGACCTATGCCGCCGACATCACCGGCATGGACAAGGCGATCGGCACCTTGCTCGATCGGCTGGAGGCGTCGGGTGATCTCGACAACACGCTGATCCTGTTCATGTCGGACAATGGCGGCAATGCCGAGAGCGGCCCCGACGGGCGGCTCAAGAACGCCGAGGTGCTCGGCGGCCCCAAGTCGACCACCTTCGTCGGCATGAACTGGGCGACGCTGCAGAACACGCCGTTCCAGTATTTCAAACACTATACCGAGGAAGGCGGCATCTCGACGCCGCTGATCGCCTATTGGCCCAAGGGCATCGATTCCAGGCTCGACGGCGGCTTCGTGCGCGCGCCGGGGCATCTTATCGACGTCATGCCGACCTTGGTCGAGCTGACCGGCGCGACCTATCCCGAGACCTTCAACGGCCACAAGATCGTGCCGATGCAGGGCCGCAGCTTCGCGCCGGCTTTCCACGGGCAGAAGCTGCGCCGCGACAAGCCGATCTTCTGGGAGCATGAGGGCAATCGCGCGGTGCGCGACGGCAAATGGAAGCTGGTCGCACGCTTCAGCCAGCCCTGGCAGCTCTTCGATATGTCGCGCGACCGGTCGGAGACGCACGATCTCGCCGCCGCCAATCCCGCGCTCGTGCGCAAGATGACCGCGCAGTGGGACACATGGGCGGCATCGAGCGACGTCGATCCGTGGGTGGAGAGCTACGACGTCTATCTCGGCAAGAACCCACGCCAGAACTGGGGCTTCGGCAACATTCCCGAGCACCCGGAGGCGATGGACGAGATGACCCCTTCGATGCGCGAGCAGATCGCGCTCCATGCCGGCGAGGCGCCTGCAGACGACTGAGATTTTCAGCCCCCAAGCCGCAACCCGATGTTCTCCTCAGCGGCTTGATGCACTAGGGCGGCCGCTCCGTTGATCGGAGCGACCGCCCTTTTTTCTCGGCGTGAAGGATCGGGTCAGCCGTCGCTGCCCGTCGCGGTCAGCTGTGCCGGCTCGTCATAATGCGGCGCGCCGACGTCCTTCGCCCAGTCCTTCCATTCGCGATCGAGCCGCGCGACGATGTCGGGGTGCTGCGCCGCTACGTCGTGGATCTCGGTGCGATCGGCGGCGATGTCGTAGAGATGCCACGGGCGGTAGGTCTTGCGCTTGTGTCCCGGCCCTTCGGGCGCGAGCGAGACGAGCTTCCAGCGCCCGTCGAGGATGCCGCGCGCGCCGTAATGCTCGAAGAACAGCGGCGCCTGGCGCGTGATCTTCTGCCCCTCGAGCACGCCTGCGAGCGACAGGCCGTCGATCGGCTCCTTGCTGGTGTCGGGCGTCACGTCGGCGAGATCGAGCAAGGTCGGCGTCACGTCGACGATGTCGGCGACGTCGGTGTTCATCGTGCCCGCGCGATCGCCCATGTGGCCGGGCCAGCTGATCAGGAACGGCGTGTGGGTGCCGCCCTGATATTGCTCGCGCTTCCACCAGCGCCACGGCGTGTTGGCAGCACTCGCCCAGTGCGTGCCGATGCCCGCCATCGTCGTCTCGGTGCCGATGTTTTGCGGATATTCGCCATATTCGATCGTGCGGCCGTCGCGCGTCTCGCTCGGACGGTCATAGCCCGGCTGGGTCATGATCTCGGGCGAAGCACCGTTGTCGTTCAGGTAGATGATGACGGTGTTCTCGTATTGGCCGCTGTCCTTGAGCGCCTGGATGACGCGGCCGATGCCCTTGTCCATGATCTCGATCATCGCCGCGTGGGTCGCCATCTTGCGGATCTGGGTCTTGCGCTGCTCAGGCGTGAGCTTGTCCCATGGAATGTCGGCATTGCCGGCATAGCCGGTGGTCAGCTCGGGCAGTTCGGTGCCGGGCGCGATCAGGCCGAGCGCAACCTGCTTCTCGTACCGCTCCTTGCGCAACGCGTCCCAACCCTTGCTGAAGCGCGGGATGTATTTCTGGATCGTCTCCTCGGGCGCCATCAGCGGCCAGTGCGCCGCGGTATAGGCGAGATACATCATGAAGGGCTTCTTGCCCTTGCCGAGCTGCCGGACCTGGTCGACGGCGTGGTCGCTGATCGCGTTGGTGAGGTAGAAGTCCTTGGGCACCGATTTCACCGGCGTGAAATTGTCGACCAGCGAGAAGGGGTCGTAATAATCGGCGATCCCCCAGATGATGCCCCAATGGTAATCGAACCCGCGCGCCGCCGGATAGGTGCGCTTGTCGCCGAAATCGCGATCGAAATAACCTTGGTGATTGAGCCATTTGAGGTGCTCGGCCTTGTTCTTGATCGGCACGGCGGCGGTGAGATGCCACTTGCCGACCATCGAGGTCGCATAGCCCGCTTTCTTCAGCTCCTCGGCGACGGTCGGCACTTCGAGCGACAGGCTGGTGCCGTTGCCGGCCATGTTGACGCGGTGTGGATAGCGCCCGGTGAGCAGCGCGGCGCGCGACGGGCAGCAGCGCGACATGTTGTAGAAATTGCTGAACCGGATCGATTGCCGGGCGAGCGCGTCGAGATTGGGCGTGTCGATATTGCCGCCATAGGCGCCGATGTCCGAATAGCCGATGTCGTCGCCCATGATGACGAGGAAATTCGGCCGTTGTTGCTGCTGAGCGGGCGTGGCCGGATTGGTCGGTGCGGTATCGCGCGCCGAGGCCGGGACCGCGGTCGTCAACGCGGCGAACGCGAACCCGAGCGCCATCGCGCTCGCGCGCGCCTGCCATCTTTTTCGACCGAGCCCTCTCATGCCATTCTCCCTGTGCTGGAATTTTGAACGTGACTTATATAAAGATATTTATCATACGGAAAGAGGGGTGGGGGTAAAACGGACGATGTTGGAAACCAGCTTGATCCCTCCGAACTTAATTTATATGATAAAAAGAAACGGTCGCGGAATCCACACCGCGCCCACTGACGGGGTTGATCGACATTGAGTCATAACGAAGACGGGCGGCCCGACGCAGGCGATACCAAATCTGCGGGGTCGAATACCCGGCGCCTGCGATCGCGGGCGTGGTTCGACAATCCGGGCAATCCGGACATGACGGCACTCTATATCGAGCGCTATCTCAATTACGGGCTGAGCCTCGAGGAACTGCAAAGCGGCCGTCCGATCATCGGGATCGCGCAATCGGGCAGCGATCTGGTGCCGTGCAACCGGCATCATCTGGTGCTTGCCGAACGCGTGAAGGAGGGCATCCGCGAGGCTGGCGGCATCGCGATCGAATTTCCGACGCATCCCATTCAGGAAACAGGAAAAAGGCCGACCGCGGGGCTCGATCGCAACCTCGCCTATATGGCGCTGGTCGAGGTGCTCTACGGCTACCCGCTCGACGGCGTGGTGCTGACGATCGGCTGCGACAAGACCACCCCCGCCGCGCTGATGGCGGCGGCAACGGTCAACATCCCCGCGATCGCCCTGTCGGTCGGCCCGATGCTCAACGGCTGGTTCAAGGGCCAGCGCACCGGATCGGGCACGATCGTGTGGAAGGCGCGCGAGCTGCTCGCGCAGGGCGAGATCGATTATCAGGGCTTCATCAGGCTCGTCGCCTCGTCCGCGCCCTCGACCGGCTATTGCAACACTATGGGTACCGCGACGACGATGAACTCGTTGACCGAGGCGTTGGGCATGTCGCTGCCCGCATCGGCGGCGATTCCCGCGCCCTATCGCGATCGGCAGGAATGCGCGTGGGAGACGGGACGCCGCATCGTGGAGATGGTGCATGCCAATCGCCGCCCGTCGGACATCATGACGCGCGCGGCGTTCCTCAATGCAATCCGCGTCAATTCGGCGATCGGCGGCTCGACCAACGCGCCGATCCACCTGAACGCGATGGCGCGGCACATCGGCGTCGAGCTGACGCTCGCCGATTGGGAGGAGCACGGCGCGGACGTGCCGCTGCTCGTCAACCTGCAGCCGGCGGGCGAATATCTGGGCGAGGATTATTACCGCGCCGGCGGCGTGCCGGCGGTGATGGGCGAATTGCTGCGCGCCGGGCTGCTCGACGGGGATGCGCTGACCGCCAACGGCCGCAGCGTGGCCGAGAATGTCGGCGCCGCGCGGATCGAGGACGAGGACGTCATCCGGCCGTTCGCCCGGCCGATCCGACCGCATGCCGGGCTGACGGTGCTGAGCGGCAATCTGTTCGACGGCGCGGTGATGAAGCTCTCGGTGATCTCGGACCAGTTCCGCGCGCGCTTCCTGTCCAACCCCGATGATCCCGAGGCGTTCGAAGGGCGCGTCGTCGTGTTCGACGGGCCCGAGGATTATCACGCCCGCATCGAGGATCCCGCGCTCGGCATCGACGAGCGCACGATCCTGGTGATCCGCGGCGCCGGACCGGTCGGCTATCCGGGCGGCGCCGAGGTGGTCAACATGCGTCCGCCTGCTGCGCTGATTCGCGCGGGCGTCCACAATCTGCCGTGCATCGGCGACGGGCGGCAATCGGGGACGAGCTATTCGCCCTCGATCCTCAACGCCGCGCCCGAGGCGGCGGTGGGTGGCGGGCTTGCGCTGCTGCGCACCGGTGACGTCGTGCGGATCGATCTCAAGCAGCATCGCGCCGACGTGCTGCTCGACGCCGCCGAGCTCGACCGTCGCCGTGCCGAGCTCGCGGAGATCGAGGACAGACTCGTCCCCGAATCGCAGACGCCGTGGCAGGAAATCCAGCGCGACATCACCGGCCAGTTCGATACGGGCGCGACGCTAGAACCCGCGGTCAAATACCAGCGCATCGCCGAGACCAGGGGGCTGCCGAGGGATAGTCACTAAGATCAGCCGGTGCTCCTGCGAAAGCCGGAGCCCAGGGTCATGCAGCGCAGCGTTTGCGAGCTTGGACTCCCGCTTTTGCGGGAGAGCGGCTTTATACGTTCACGCCGGCGCGACGCAGCGGAAGCCGACGTGACTGGTCGGGCTGTCCACTGCCTGGGGCGAGCGTGAGGCGGGGCGGTAGCGCTGGCAGTAATTGACCGCGCACAGATGCGATCCGCCCTTCAGCACCTTGCGGCCGATCTTCGGCCCGCCGGGGATTTCGTAGCTCTCGCCGATCTTGCCGCCGCGCGGATTGTCGATCGTGCAGCACGCGCCGGGTTTCTTCTGTGCCGCCTTGGGCATCGCATACCAGTCGCGCGTCCATTCCCACACGTTGCCGACCATGTCGTAGAGGCCGTAATCGTTGGGCGGGTAGCTCTTCACCGCGCTGGTGCGGTAATTGCCGTCGGGCTTCTGGCTCGCGAAGGGGAAGAGGCCGCGCCAGTAATTGGCCATGATCCGGCCCTCGGGCTCGAGTTCGTCGCCCCATTGATAGTCGCGATCGTCATGCCCGCCGCGCGCGGCGAATTCCCATTGCGCTTCGGTCGGCAGCGTCTTGCCCGCCCATTGGGCATAGGCTTGCGCGTCCTCGAAGCCGACATGGACGACGGGGTGGTCCATCAGGTCGTCGATATTGCTGTCGGGGCCGGTGGGGTGGCGCCAATCGGCGCCGGGCACCAGCGCCCACCATTGATGATGGTCGTCGAGCGGCACCGGCGTCGCGGTGCGCTGGAAGACCAGCGAAGCGGGCACGCGATATTCCTCGTCGAGATCGGGATAGAGCTTCGGATCGGGCGGCACCTCCGCGATCGTGACATGCCCCGTCGCGGCGACGAACTCCGCGAAGGCGCGGTTGGTGACGGGCGTGGCGTCGATGCGGAAGGCATCGACGCGCACCTTCCGCCGCGGGCGCTCTTCGGGATAGAAATTGTCCGATCCGGTTTGGAAGGTGCCGCCCGGGATCAGCGTCATGGTCGTCGTGGCGTTGGTCATCGATGCTCGTCATATCAGGCGGCGCCATCGTTTGTCCGCCGTCGTTGCGCCAAAGGTAGCATCGTGGCCGGATGCGGCAAGAAGATATCATATTTATCTTGACTAAGCAGGCGCGGCGATATCCATTGCGCCCGGACGTGCGACGCGGAATCATGGCGGTCGCCAAGGACAATCGGGGGAGGCTGGTCGAGCGGTGCGCCGTCTGATCCCACCCCTTCAGCGTGAGGAGTAGGGGAATGATCAGGAAGATGGCGCCGATCGGCGTAGCGATGCTGCTGGCGAGCGCGGCGATGCCGGCGCATGCGAGCGATGCGAAGCAATCGACCTTCGGCACCCTGCCCGACGGGCGCGCCGTTCCCGCGGTGACGCTGAGCAACGGCAACGGCGTCTCGGCGACCGTGATCGCCTATGGCGCGACGCTGCAATCGGTGATCATGCCCGACAAGGACGGCAACAAGGCAGATGTCGCGCTCGGCTACGACAATCTCCAGCAATATCTGGACAAGCCGCAATATTTCGGCGGCACGGTAGGCCGCTTCGCCAATCGTATCGCCAAGGGCCAGTTCACGCTCGACGGCAAGGCGTATCAGGTGCCCGTGAATGACGGCCCCAATTCGCTCCACGGCGGCAAGCAGGGTTTCGACAAGGTATTGTGGACGGTGACCAAGGTCTCGTCCGGTCCCACCGCCGCGGTCACGTTGCGCTACGTCAGCCGTGACGGCGATCAGGGATATCCGGGCACGATGACGGTCGACGCCACTTATTCGCTCGACGAGGCGAACAACCTGACGATCGATTACAAGGCGACGACCGACAAGGCGACGATCGCCAACATCACCAACCATGCCTATTGGAACCTGGGCGGCGAGGGCTCGGCCGGCGGCGCCATGGGGCATGTCGTCACCATTCCCGCCGAGACCTATCTGCCGACCGACGCGACCGCGATCCCCACCGGCGAGTTCAAGCCGGTCGCCGGCACCGTGTTCGATTTCCGCACGCCGCATGCGGTGGGCGAGCGCGTGCGCGACGCCAGCGACCAGCAGATCGTGTTCGGCCGCGGCTATGACCACAATTGGGTGATCGGTCGCAAGGTGACCAAGGACGAGCATCTGATGGCCAAGGTCAGCGACCCCGTCTCGGGGCGCGGGTTCGAGCTGTGGTCGAACCAACCCGGCCTGCAATTCTATTCGGGCAATTTCCTCGACGGCACCAGCCACGGCAAGTCGAACCGCATCTATCGCGAGGGCGACGCGATCGTGATGGAGCCGCAGATCTTCCCCGACACGCCCAACCAGCCCGAGTTCGGTTCGGCGCGGCTCGCGCCGGGCGAGACCTATCACAACGTGATGACCTACCGCCTGACGACCGGTCAGGCCGCCAAATAAGCGGAGGCCCAACATGAAATTGCGCGTTCTTCTCGCCGCCGCGGTCGCGTGCGCGGCGCTCGCCGGCACGCCCGCCGAGGCCCGTGACCAGTGGACCAAGGCCCAGGCCAAACAATGGTACGATGCCCAGCCGTGGCTGGTGGGATCGAACTACAATCCCGCGACCGCGATCAACCAGCTCGAGATGTGGCAGGCGGAGACCTTCGATCCCGCCACGATCGACAAGGAACTGGCGCTCGCCGAAGGGCTCGGCATGACGACGATGCGCGTCTACCTGCACAATCTGCTGTGGGAGGACGATGCCGAGGGCCTCAAGCAGCGGATGAACGCCTTCCTCGACATCGCCGCGAAGCACCACATCAAGCCGTTGTTCGTGCTGTTCGATTCGTGCTGGGATCCGAATCCGAAGCTCGGCCCGCAGCATCCGCCGATCCCGGGCGTCCACAATTCGGGCTGGGTGCAGGCGCCCGGCGCGGCGCGGCTCGCCGACAAGAGCCAGTACGGCAAGCTCGAAGCCTATGTGAAGGATGTGGTCGGCAGCTTCGCGCACGACAAGCGCGTGCTCGGCTGGGATCTGTGGAACGAGCCCAACAATGGCGGCGGCGGCAATTACAAGCCGACCCCGCACAAGAAGGAACTGGTCGCCGGATTGCTCGCGCAGGTGTTCGACTGGGCGCAGTCGGTCGATCCCGAGCAGCCGCTGACCAGCGGTTTGTGGATCGGCGACCATTGGGACAAGATGGAGACGCTCGACGCGGTCGAGCGCATCCAGGTCACCCGCTCGGACGTGATGAGTTTCCACGATTACAACTGGCCCGAGAAATTCGAAGAACGCGCACGCCAGATGCTGAGCTACGGCCGCCCGGTGCTTTGCACCGAATATATGGCGCGCGGCAACGGCTCGACCTTCGACGGATCGCTGCCGATCGGCAAGAAATTGAACATCGCCATGATCAATTGGGGTTTCGTCGACGGCAAGACACAGACGCGGCTGCCGTGGGATAGCTGGAAGAAGCCGTACACGATGGACGAGCCGACCATCTGGTTCCACGAGGTGTTCCGCGCCGACGGCACGCCCTATCGCAAGGCCGAGACCGACCTGATCAAGCGCCTGACCGCCGCGCCCAAGGGCGTGGTGCCGCCAACCACCTATTGAGGGCGAGCGATGCTGCGATCGATCGGTGTCGTGCTGGCGGCGGGCGCGCTCTGCCTCGCCGCCGAGGCGGGGGCGGAGCGTGTCGAGTCGGTGTTCGACGGGGGCGATCCGTTCGCTCTCGTCGATGGCGATACGGTGTGGATTTATCCCACCGGGGGCAAGGGGCTGGAAGGCTGGTCGTCGACCGATCTCGTCCATTGGCAGAACCATGGCCCGCTGCTGCGCAAAAGCGACATCAAATGGATCGACGATGACGGCGCGCCGAGCCACGGCCTCTGGGCGCCCGACATGCTTGCGGCGAACGGACGCTATTATTTCTATTATTCGATCGGCCCACAGCACCCGACGCCGAGCCGGCTGGGCGTTGCGACCTGCGAAGGGTCGGCGGGGCCATGCACCGACAGCGGGCAGCCGCTCCTCACGGGCGGTAACGGGTTCGAGGCGATCGATCCGATGGTCTTCGCCGACGCCAAATCGGGCAAGACCTATCTCTATGCCGGCGGCAGCGCGGGATCGACGCTGCGCGTCTTCGTGCTGACGCCCGATCTGCTGCGGATCGATCACGAGGTGGATGTGGACCAGCCGCCCCACTTCACCGAGGGCGCGTTCATGCATGAACGCGACGGCATCTATTACCTGTCGTACAGCCACGGCCGCTACAACGACGCGACCTATGAAGTGCATTACGCCACCGCGCCGACGCCGACGGGACCGTGGACCTATCGCGGCGTCATCCTGAAGACCGACGACACCTTCAAGGGCCCCGGCCACCATTCCTTCTTCCGCGATCCGCGCGACGGCAGCTGGCGCATCGCTTATCACCGCTGGGAGGGAAAGAAGGGCCCCGGCCCGTATCGCGGCCACCGCCGCGTCGCGATCCAGAAGATCAGCTACGCCGCCGACGGTGCGATCGAGCCCATCTCGATGAGCGATTAGACGCATATTCGATCTGTTCGACTCACGGCCCTGCTTTGACACGTGCTCCCGTTGCGGCGGTGTGAAGTGGAGAAAGTGGAGAGCGTCGCGGGATTTTGCCCGGGATGCGACGGCAACGCCCCCGGATGGCGGCTGACGCGCGACACCGAAGCGACACGGACGCGACACCCACGCGACAGTGAGGCGGCACCGACGCGACAGTGAGGCGACACGGAAGCACCGCCCATGCGCCCGACGGGCGCCGCCGGCGCGACGGTAGCGCGCCTCGGTCGTGCCGCTGCCGGTATCGAGCGACGCGGCGGGCGCGGGGAGCAATCCTGTTCCATACCGCAGGGTAGAACATAAAACGAACGTGTAGGACAGGGACTTCAGACCCAGGCCAGGGTTCGTACTCGATAGACTCGTTTTCGATCAGGTTGAGTCGTCCCGCTTTCGCAGGAGCACTGGACTCTCACGACGCCCAGTCGAACGCGCCCACCGTCTCGCGCTTGCCGAGCATGAAGGCGTCGGCGACCAGCCGGAACGGCGAGAAATCGACGTCGCTCTCGCGCGCCGTCACCAGTCGGTGGAAGTGCCGATAGAGGCGGGCATATTCGGGATCGTCCGGCACCGCGGCCGCGACGCCGTCGACCGCCATCTTCGAGGCGCCCATGCTCAGAGTCAGCGTGCCGCCGTCGGTCTCGATCACGATGTCCCAGGTCTGCGGGCCGCGCTGGTCGAAATCGAACGCGACCGTGATCGGGATGCCGCCGGCCGACAGCTCGAGATCGGCCGCGATCGGGGCGTCGCGATTACTCGGGAAGCGCAGCGCGGCGGTGTCGAGCAGCACGGTATCTCCGATCAGCCTGGTCAGCACCGACAGCGCGTTGATGCCGGGATCGAACACGCCGATCCCGCTTTCCCAGATCCATTCCTGGCCGGGATGCCAGACGCGCACGTCTTCCTTCCACGCGATCGAGACGCGGCGGATCGCCCGCCCGGCGAGCCATTTCATCGCCGGCTCGACCGCCGCCGCCTCGCGCGAATGCCAGGTGGCGTGGAGCACGACGTCGCTCGCCGCGGCCGCATCGGCGAGCGCCTGTGCCTCGCCGATCGTTGCGGCCGGCGGCTTTTCGAGCATGATGTCGAGCCCCGCCGCGATCGCCTCGCGCACCAGTTCCAGCCGCCCGCGCGGCGGCGTGCAGATCGAGATCGCCTTCACCTCGGGCATCGCCGCGGCCATCTCTGTGATCGTCGCGAAGGCGGGGACGCCCTCGATCGGGTGGTTGCGCGTGACGACCGCGGCCAGCCGGAAGTTCGGATCGGCGGCGATGGTCGGGATATGCTGGTCGCGGGCGATCTTGCCGATGCCGATGATGGCGATCGGAACGGGAGTCGAAGGCATCGAAATTCCTGTGGCTGGAGCTCAGTCGGGGTCGTCGGCGACGACCTGTTCGATCAGGACGAGGACGTCGTCGATCAGGTTGCGCATCGCGTGCTCGGCCTGCTCGGGCTTGCCCGCGGCGATCGCTTCGTGGACGGCGGCATGGTCGTCGATGCTCGCCGAGCGCCCGGCGATGCGGTTGGTGAAGCGGATCGAGGTTCTGAGCGCGGTATCCACCACGTCGCGGAACTGCGCGTAGAACGGATTGCCCGAGGCGTGGAGCACCGCGACGTGGAACGCGATGTCGGCATCGAGCGTGTCGTCGCGCCCGGCCTCCGCCTCGCGCATCCGGTGCAGCCCCGCGCCGATCGCGGCGACGTCGGGCGGGGTGGCGCGCGTGGCGGCGAGCTTGGCCGCCTGCGGCTCGACCGCGACACGCAATTCGTTGAACTGCCTGAGCAGGCTGATCGACGAGCGCCGATCGAGCAGCCAGCGCAGCACGTCGGTATCGAACAGATTCCAGTTGCTCTCGGGCTGGACGAAGGTGCCCTGCTTGGGCCGCGCGCCGAGCAGGCCCTTGGCGGTGAGCATCTTCACCGCCTCGCGCGTCACCGAGCGGCTGACGTCGTGCGTCTTCGCGAGCTCGGCCTCGGTCGGGAAGGGACGCGTCTTGTAATCGCCGACCACGATCGCGCGTCCGAGCGCCTCGAGCAGACCGTATGTCAGGTTCCGCCCGAGCTGGTTGCGCGCGAGCGTCGTGCCCTGCGGATTCGGAATCGAGCTAGCCACCATGCCTCTCCCACCCAGAATTTACGGTGCTTCGCAGATAAGAAGCGGCTCGACAAGTGCGATCGATCATATAAAAGACGCTCAGCTTGACATGGGAGGGGTCGGAAAATGGGACTCGGTACGATCGACATCATTGTGGTCGCGATCTACGCGATCGCGATTTTCGGCCTAGCGCAATGGGTGTCGCGCGAAAAGGCCGGGCACGAGAAGAATACCTCCGACTATTTTCTCGCATCGAAGAACCTGCCCTGGTGGGCGATCGGCGCGTCGCTGATCGCGGCCAACATCTCGGCCGAACAGATCGTCGGCATGTCGGGGTCGGGTTACGCCATCGGGCTCGCGATCGCGTCCTATGAATGGATGGCGGCGCTGACGCTGCTGATCGTCGGTAAGTTCTTCCTGCCGATCTTCCTCAAGAACGAAATCTACACCATGCCGCAGTTCCTGGAACAGCGGTTCGGGCCGACGATCCGCACGGTGATGGCGATCTTCTGGCTGCTGCTCTACATCTTCGTGAACCTGACCTCGATCATCTGGCTCGGATCGATCGCGGTGACGCAGGTCGCCGGCGTCAACCAGGACGTGGCGCTCATCGTGCTCGGCGCCTTCGCCTTGCTCTATCAGCTCAAGGGCGGGCTCAAGGCGGTGGCGCTGACCGACATTGTCCAGGTGACGCTGCTCGTCTTCGGCGGACTCGTCATCGCCTGGCTGACGCTCGGCAAGATCGGCGGCGACGCCGGGGTGATCGGCGGCTTCGCCGAGCTCACCCGCCGCGTGCCCGACCATTTCGACATGATCCTCTCGCCCGACAATCCGCATTACAAGGAGCTGCCGGGCCTCGCGGTGCTGATCGGCGGCATGTGGATCGCCAACCTCTCCTACTGGGGCTTCAACCAGTACATCATCCAGCGCGCGCTGGCGGCGAAGAGCCTGCCCGAAGCGCAGCGCGGCGTGATTTTCGCGGGCTTCCTCAAGCTGCTGATGCCGGTGATCATCGTGCTGCCGGGGATCGCCGCGGTCATCCTCGCGCCCGATCTCGCGCGGCCCGACCAGGCCTATCCGTCGATGATGGCGCTGCTCCCGACCGGCCTGCTCGGGCTCGTCTTCGCCGCGCTGATCGCCGCGATCATCGCCTCCACCGCCTCCAAGATCAATTCGATCGCGACGATCTTCACGCTCGACGTCTACGCCAAGCTCAAGCACGTCGAGACGCGCGCCGAGGATTCGGCGGGCAGCGAGGGGCAGGAGAAAAGGCTGGTGCTGATCGGCCGCATCGCCGCGGTGGTGGCGATCATCCTCGCCATCCTCACGGCGCGCCCGCTGCTCGGCAGCCTCGATCAGGCGTTCCAGTACATCCAGGAGTTCTCGGGCTTCGTCACGCCGGGGATCACGGTGATCTTCCTGCTCGGCCTGTTCTGGCCGCGCGCGACCGAAGCCGGCGCGCTGGTCGGGGCGATCGCCTCGGTCGTGCTGAGCTTCATCTTCTGGTTCCCGGCAGAATGGGGTGGCAGCGAAGCGCTCAACGCGGTGCCGTTCATGAACCGGATGTCGATCGTGTTCTTCCTCAGCCTGGCGCTGGCGGTCGTCGTCTCGCTGACGCGGCCGGCGCGGATCGACAGCAACCGGATCACGATGGAAGGCGTGTCGTTCCGCACGACGACCGGGTTCAACATCGCCGCGCTGATCGTCTGCGCGATCCTGATCTTCCTCTACGCGACCTTCTGGTGAGTCGTTTTCTCGCCGTTGACTGGGGCACGACCAATCGGCGCGCCTATCTGATCGAGGACGGCGCGGTCTTCGCGACGACACGCGACGACCGCGGTATCCTGGGCATCGAGCCCGGCGGGTTCGAGGCCGAGGTGGCGGCGCTGCGTGCGCGCTACAGCGATCTGCCGATCGTGCTCGCCGGCATGGTGGGGTCGAACCGGGGCTGGGTCGATGCCGGCTATGTCGCGGCGCCCGCCACGATCGAGGCGCTGGCGGCGAACGTCGTCCGGCCGATCGAGGGCGTCGCGATCGTGCCCGGCGTCAGCCGGTCGCGCGATGGCCGTGGCGACGTCATGCGCGGCGAGGAAGTGCAATTGCTCGGCGCGGTCGCGGCCGGCATGGTGCCGCCCGACAGCCTGCTCTGCCAGCCGGGCACGCATTGCAAATGGGCGTGGATGAAAGCCGGCGCGCTCGACGATTTCGTCACCGCGATGACGGGCGAGTTGTTCGCGCTGCTCAAGAACCACGCGCTGATCGGGCAGGAAATGGCGGGCGCGGTCGCCGACGATGCGGTGTTTGCCGAGGGCGTCGCCGATTCGGCACGCGGCGACCTGCTCGGCGCGCTGTTCGGGGTGCGCGCGGCAAGCGTGCTCGGCCTGCGTGCGCCCGGCACGGCCGCCTCCTATGTCAGCGGCCTGCTGATCGGCGCCGACGTGCGCGCGCATGTGCGGCCGGGCGAAACGGTGCATATCCTCGCTGACGAGTCGCTCGGCGGCCTTTACGCGCGCGCCGTCGCCGCCATCGGCGCGTCATCGCAGCGGATCGACAGCCACGACGCGTTCGTCGCCGGCATCACCAGGATCGAGGAGCTTTTGCCATGACCGCCGCCAGCGATTTCCACGCCGCCTTCGCGCGCTGCCCGTTGATCGCCATCCTGCGCGGCGTGCGGCCCGACGAGGTGGAGCCGATCGGCGCGGCGTTGGTCGAGGCGGGCTTCACGTTGATCGAGGTGCCGCTCAACTCGCCCGATCCATTGGACAGTATCGCGCGCCTAGCGCGGACGATCGGCGACCGCGCGATGGTCGGCGCGGGCACGGTGCTGACCACCGATGCCGTCGCGCGCGTCGCCGAGGCGGGCGGGCGGATGGTGATCTCGCCCAACACCAATACCGACGTGATCCGCGCGACCGTGGTGGCGGGGATGGCGTCGCTGCCGGGCTATTTCACCCCCAGCGAGGCCTTCGCCGCGCTCGATGCCGGCGCCACAGCGCTCAAGCTGTTCCCCGCCGAGGGCGCGTCGCCCGCGGTGCTGAAGGCGCAGCGCGCGGTGTTGCCGAAGCAGGTGCCCGTGCTCGCGGTGGGTGGCGTCGCGCCGACGACGATGCAGCCCTGGCGCGACGCGGGCGCCGACGGTTTCGGGCTCGGCTCCGCGCTCTATCGCGCCGGCGACGACGTTGACACCGTCGCTGCGCACGCGCGGGATTTCATCGCCAACCTGGGCTGAATGCGCGCAGCGAATTGCGTCACTTCATCAGGACGAGCTCTTCGGCCATGGTCGGATGCAATGCCACGGTGTCGTCGAACGCCGCCTTGGTGAGTCCCGCCTTCACCGCGACCGCGGCCGCCTGCAGGATTTCGGGCGCGTCGGGCCCGATCATGTGGAGGCCGACGATGCGGTCTGTCTCGGCATCGCAGATCATCTTGTAGAGCGCGCGCTCGTTGCGGCCCGCGAGCACGTTCTTCATCGCTCGGAAATCCGAGGTGTAGACCTTGATCGATCCGATTGTCTCGCGCGCCTTGCTCTCGGTCATCCCCACCCCGGCCATCGGCGGATGGCTGAACACCGCGCTCGGGATGTTCTCGTAATCCACCCGTGTCGGCTTGTTGCCGAACACGGTGTCGGCGAAAGCCTGGCCCTCGCGGATCGCCACGGGGGTGAGCTGGACGCGGTTGGTGACGTCGCCCACGGCATAGATGCTGGGGCAGGTCGAGCGATTGTCTTCATCGACCTTGATCGCGCCCTTCGCGTCCCACTCGATTCCCGCCGTCTCCAGCCCCAGCCCGCCGGTATTGGGCACGCGGCCGGTCGCGAACATCACGCAATCGACGGTGATCGGCTCGTGATTGGTCATCTCGACCGTCAGGCAGCCGTCGTCGGTCTTGCTGATGCCGCGGAACTCCGCGTTGAAGCGGAACTCGATCCCCTTCATCGTCGAGATCTGGAGCAACCGGTCGCGGATCGAATGGTCGTAGCCGCGCAGGATCACGTCGGTGCGGTTGATCAGCGTCACCTTGGCGCCGAACTCGTTGAAGATGCCGGCGAATTCGTTGGCGATATAGCCCGCGCCCGCGATCAGGATGCGCTTGGGGATGGCGTCGAGATGGAACGCTTCGTTCGAGGTGATGCCGAGCTCCTGCCCCGGGCACGAGGGCACGTGCGGCGTCGCGCCGGTCGCGATCAGGATGAACTTTGCCGTCACGGTGCGCCCGCTCGCGAGCGTCACCTCGTTGGGCCCGGCGATCGTCGCGCGATCGAGGATCACCTCGACGCCGTGGCTCTCGAGCGTCTCGGTATAGGCTTTGTTGATCCGATCGACCTCGGCGAGCACGTTGTCGCGCAGCACCTTCCAGTCGAAATCGCAATCGGGCACGTTCCAGCCGAAGCGCCGCGCGTCGTGCAGATCCTCGGCGAAATGCGCGCCGTAGATGAGCAGCTTCTTGGGCACGCAGCCGCGGATCACGCAGGTGCCGCCGACGCGGTATTCCTCGGCGAGCGCGACTTTCGCGCCATGCGCCGCCGCCACCCGCGACGCCCGCACCCCGCCCGAGCCCCCGCCGATGACGAACAGGTCGTAGTCGTACTGGGGCATGGTCGAGCCTTCCGGAGAGGGAAAATAAGCCGTTCGTGCTGAGCTTGTCGAAGCACTGTCCTTTTTCAAGGGCTTGAAGGTAAAAACGGCCCTTCGACAAGCTCAGGGCGAACGGATGATTGGAATTATCCGAACGCGCGGCGCATCAGGTCGGTGGTCGAGGGGTCGAAATCCTGCCCGCCCTTCTCCGCCGCCTTGGCCATCTCCTTGCCCAGTTCGACCCCGAACTGGTCGAACGGATTGATGCCGAGCAGCACGGCGTTCACGAACACGCGCTGTTCGTAGAAGGCGATCAGCGCGCCCAGGCTGCGCGGATCGAGCGCGTCGAGCAGGATCGTCGAGCTCGGCCGATTGCCCGGATAGGCGCGCGCGGCATCTTTGTTCTCGCGGCCCCGCATCAGCGCCGCGCCCTGCGCGAACATATTCATCAGGAGCTGGCGGTGATGATCCTCGGCGAGCGCGTCGCCCGCCTCGATCACGCCGACGAACTCGACCGGCACCAGATGCGTGCCCTGGTGGAGCAGCTGGAATACCGCGTGCTGCGCGTCGGTGCCGACGCCGCCCCAGGTGATCGGCGCGGTCGGCCGATCGACCGGCTTGCCATCGATGGTCACGCCCTTGCCGTTCGATTCCATCTCGAGCTGCTGGAGATAGGGCGGCAGCAGGCGCAGGCGCTCGTCATAGGCGAAGGTCGCGCGCGTCTCGGCGTGCCGCACTTGCGCATAGAACAGGTCCGCGAACGCCGCGAGCGCGGGGGCGTTCTCGTGCAGCGCGGCGAGGCGGAAATGGCGATCCATCTCGCCCGCGCCCTCCAGCAATTCGGCGAACGCATCCCAGCCGAGCGCCAACGCCGCGGGAAAGCCGATCGACGACCACAGCGAATAACGTCCGCCGACGCTCTCTGAGAACGGCAGCACGCGCGTCTCGTCCACGCCCCATTCGATCGCCTTGTCGGGCGTCGCCGTGAGCGCCACGACCTTGCCATAGGGATCCACCACGCCGCCTTCGGTCATCCATTGCAGCACGCTTGCCGCGTTGAGGATCGTCTCGGTGGTGGTGAAGGTTTTCGAGGCGACCACAAGCAGGGTCGCCGCCGGATCGAAGCGCGCGAACGCCTCTTCGAGCGCGGCGCCGTCGACATTGGAGACGATCGCGACGTCGTAGCGATCCTCCTCGCGGCCCAATGCATCGATCAGCAGGTCCGGCCCCAATGCCGAGCCGCCGATCCCGACGTGGAGCACATGGCGGATCGGCCCCAGCGCCTCGCCCTCGATCGCGTCGATCAGCGCCCGCATCCGCGCGTGCAATGCTGCGGCTTTGGCGACCGCTTCTTTGCTCCCTTCACCGCGTTCGGCACTGTGTTCGGCGGCGCGATCCTCGGTGACGTTTACATGCTTGCCCGCGAACAGCGCCTCGCGCTTGCCGGCGAGATCGCGCGCCTTGGCGAGCGCCTCGAACGCCCGCACCGCGTCTGCGGTCAGGTGCGTCTTCGACCAATCGAAATGCAGCCCCGCGACATCGACCGAAAAGCGTGCGACGCGATCCCCGTCTTCGGCGAACAGCGTTTCGAGACGCGGCGGATCGAGCGCATCGATTGCGGTCCAGTCGGTCTTGGCCATGCGGGGTTCCTTCGATGAATCGCCGGGGATCGCGCTTCCTCTATCCGTGCCGCCCACGCGTTGCCACCCGAAAGGGCCGCTTGACGCCACATCGCGCGCGCCGCAAAGCCTGAGGCCATGGCCGACACACCACCCGCCGCCGCGCCCGCAGCCACCGGCAAGGCGCCGAAGAAGCGCTCCGAAACCGCGGATACGCTGCTGTTCCTCCTGAAGCTCGCGGTCATCGTCTTCGTGATCCGCAGCTTCATCTTCTCGCCGTTCAGCATCCCCTCCGAATCGATGCTGCCGCGCCTCTACATCGGTGATTATCTATTTGTTTCAAAATGGAACTATGGCTATTCGAAGCACTCGCTTCCGTTCAGTCTGCCGCTGATTCCGGGGCGCATCTTCAGCCACCTGCCCGATCGCGGCGACGTCGTCGTCTTCAAGGCACCGCCCACCGACAAGGAGGATTACATCAAGCGCGTGATCGGCCTGCCCGGCGACACGATCCAGATGCGCGCCGGCCAGGTCATCCTCAACGGCAAGCCCGTACCCCGGCAACGGGTCGCCGATTTCGTCATCCCGCAGAGCCCCAATTATCATTGCGACGCCGCGTTCCAGGATGTCGACTCCTCGGGCGCGCCGGTGTGCCGCTATCGCCGCTATCGCGAGACGCTGCCGGGCGGCGTCAGCTTCGAGACGATCGACCGCGGCTTCTCGCCCGCCGACAATACCGGCGTCTACACCGTGCCCGCGGGCCACGTCTTCATGATGGGCGACAATCGCGACGACAGCGAAGACAGCCGCTTCGCCCAGGATGCCGGCGGCATCGGCTACGTGCCGATGGCGAATCTGGAAGGGAAGGCGATCGTCACCTTCTGGTCCACCGACGGCTCGGCCAACTGGTTCCTGCCCTGGACGTGGTTCAGCGCGGCGCGCTGGAGCCGGATCGGGGACGGCTTTTGACCGATTTCGCCGATTGGCTCGCGGCGATCCTCGGCCGCGCGCCCGATGATCTCGCCCGGTTCGAGCGCGCGCTGACCCACGGCAGCCAGGATCGCGAAAATTACGAGCGGCTCGAGTTTCTGGGCGATCGCGTGCTCGGGCTCGTCATGGCGGAATGGCTGTTCGCCGATTTCCCCGCCGAACCCGAGGGCGCGCTCTCGAAGCGGCTCAACACGCTCGTCACCCGCGCCGTCTGCGCCGAGGTGGCGCGCGAGATCGGTGTCCGACCGCATCTCCGGCTCGGCAAGCAGGCGCGCGACGACGGCGCGGCGGACAGCGACAACGTGCTCGGCGACGTCGTAGAGGCATTGATCGGTGCGCTCTATCTCGAAGCGGGGATCGAGCCCGCGCGCGCCTTCGTTCGCAAGGCCTGGGGAGATCGCGTCCGCACGCATGCCCGCGCGCCGCAGCATCCAAAATCGGCGCTCCAGGAATGGGCGGCGGCGCACAACCGCAAGGTGCCGGTCTACGAGATCGTCGATCGCTCCGGGCCCCAGCACGCGCCGCGCTTCACCGTGAAGGTGTCGATCAACAAGCTCGCCGAGGCGAGTGCGACCGGGAATAGCAAGCAGGAAGCCGAAACCGCGGCGGCGGCGACGCTGCTGGAGCAATTGTCGTGACCTTTCCTCCTCCGTTCGTGCTGAGCTTGTCGAAGCACCGATCTTCTTCTTAGTCGGCGCAATGAGCTTCTGGGCCTACATGCTTCATTGCCGCGGCGGTGTCTTCTACGTCGGGCATACCGACAATCTCGATGTCCGAATGGGACAGCATCAAAGCGGTCTCCTTCCCGGCTTCACGCGCAAATATGCTCCTGTAAGGCTCGTCTGGAGCCAGGATTTCCCCTCGCGAATAGAGGCGCTGGAAGCAGAACGTCGAATCAAGGGTTGGAGTCGCGCCAAGAAGCTGGCGCTGATCCGAGGGGATTGGGCGATGATCTCGAACTTGGCTAAAAACAAGAACGGCCCTTCGACAAGCTCAGGGCGAACGGCGGAGAGTGAAGTGCCTGTCGAACCCGTTCGTGCCGAGTGTGTCGAAGCACCGGCCTCCTCTGCGCAAGGCTTGGAAAAATGACCCAATCGTGCGGCCTGGTCGCCGTGGTCGGCGCGCCCAATGCGGGCAAGTCGACGCTCACCAACGCGCTCGTCGGGCAGAAGGTCGCGATCGTCAGTCCCAAGGCGCAGACCACGCGCACGCGCCTGATGGGTATCGCGATCCAGGACGAGGTGCAGATCCTGCTCGTCGACACACCGGGCATCTTCGAGCCGCGCCGCCGGCTCGACCGGGCGATGGTCGCGGCCGCCTGGGGCGGCGCCGAGGGGGCGGACCTGATCGCGTTCGTGGTCGACGGGCGGGGCGGCGTCGGCCCCAAGGTGATTGCGATCGCCGAGGCGCTCGCCGGCCGGCCTGAACCCAAATATCTGATCCTCAATAAGGTCGATATCGCCGACAAGGCGAAGTTGCTCCAGCATGTCGAGCGGCTCCACGCGATCACGCCGTTCGCGGAGACCTTCTTCGTCTCAGCGGCGACCGGCGACGGCGTGCCCGAGCTCAAGAACGCGCTCGCCGCCGCGATGCCAAAGGGCCCCTGGCACTTCCCCGAAGATCAGGTTTCCGACGTCACCGAGCGGATGCTCGCCGCCGAGGTGACGCGCGAGCAGCTCTATCTCCAGCTTCATGCCGAGCTGCCCTATGCCAGCGCTGTCGAGACGGAGGCCTACAAGGAACGGCCCGACGGTTCGGTCGAAATCCACCAGCAGATCCTCGTCGCGCGGCCTACCCAGCGCGCGATCGTGCTCGGCAAGCAGGGCGCGCGCATCAAGGAAATCGGCGCGAAGGCGCGTGCCGAGCTCGCCGCTTTGCTTGGCCAGCCCGTCCACCTCTATCTCCACGTCAAGGTCAAGGAAGGCTGGGACGAGGATCGCAGCGTCTATCGCGACATCGGGCTCGACTGGGTGGAATAGCGGCGGCGTGCGTCCGGATGCTCACAGTCCGAGCGATCGGACGGCGGCCCGAACGTGCGGCACCAGCGCCGCCTCGAACCACGGATTTCTGACGAGCCACGGCCGATTGCGCGGCGACGGGTGGGGCAGGGGAAGCAGCCCCGACGGCAGATACTCCTCCCATGCCTTCACGGTATCGGTGAGGGTCGGCTTGCGACGGGCGCCCAGATAGGCGGCCTGTGCATATTGCCCCACCAGCAGGGTGAGGCCGATATCGGGCAGATGGGCGTTGAGGCGGTCATGCCAGCGCGGCGCGCATTCCGGGCGTGGCGGGCTGTCGCCCGAGCGGGCCTTGCCGGGATAGCAGAACCCCATCGGGATGATGGCGACCTGCTGCGGATCGTAAAAGGTCGCCGTGGTAATGCCCAGCCAGTCGCGCAGCCGGTCGCCGGACGGGTCGTCCCACGGAATCCCGGTCTCGTGGACCTTCCGGCCGGGCGCCTGGCCGATGATGCGCAGCCGAGCCGATCGGCCGGCCTGCAGCACCGGGCGAGGGCCGTCCGGCAAATGGGCGGCGCAATATCGACACGCGCGGATATCGTCGAGCAGTTGCGCAAGCGGGTCTCGCATGGTCCCTATGGCTGGGGACGACTCCGTGGCAAAACAAGACCTGCCGGGAGACGTCATGGAATAATCGCCAGGCAGATCATTGATACGTCATCTTCTTTCTGCGCAGGCACCACCCAGGATGGGCACAAGGATTTCATGACGATCGATCAAATCGCCATCATCGCGCTGCTGGTCGCCATGTTCCTCGCTTATGCGCTGGATCGCTTCCGAGTGGAACTCGTCGCCCTCACCGGGCTGGCGACGGCGTTCGCGATCGGCCTGGTGCCGCCCACGGTGCTGTTCGACGGCTTTTCCAGCCCCGCGGTGATCACCGTCGTCGAGATTCTGCTGATCGTCTCGGTGCTGGCGCGCACGCACGCGGTCGAGCGCTTCGCGGGGGTGATCGTCGAGCGGGCAGGGAGCGAGCGCGCCGCGCTGGCGGTGTTGTGCGCGGCGGCGGCGTTCGTCTCGGTGTTCATGAACAATATCGGCGCGTTGGCGCTGATCTTTCCGGTCGCGCTTTCGGTCTGCACGCGGCTCGGCATCGCGCCCGCGCGGATGCTGATGCCGCTGTCGTTCGCGACGCTGATGGGCGGGATGTGCTCGCTTACCGGAACGCCGGCCAACCTGATCGTCAACGATTGGAAGGTAGCGCAGACCGGCGGCGCGTTCGATTATTTCGCGTTCGGCTCGGTCGGCGCGCCGATCGCCGTGCTGGGCATCGGCTGTATGGTGATCGTTGCGCCGCGCCTGTTCCGGCGGTTCGAGACGGGGGCGACGATGAACGCCGGCACGCCGGGGGCGTTCGTCGGCGAACTGCGGGTCGGCGCGGGATCGGCGCTGGCCGGCCTGTCGGCGAGCGCGATCGAACGCCGGCATGGCCTGACGCTTCACGGCATCTTGCGCGAGGGGCGCCATGTCTTCGCCCGGCGCGATGCGATGACGGTCGAGCGCGGCGACATCCTGCTGGTCGAAGCGGGGATCGAGGCGCTCGACGCGGTCGATCACCGGGCGGGAGGCGGCGAGCGGATCGAGGCGGTCGTCACCCCGGACAGCTATCTGATCGGATCACGGATCGGGACGCTCGACACGCTCGCCGAGCGCGGGATCAGGATCGCGGGCATCGCCAGCCGTCGCCGACGGATCGAAGGCACGTTCGCCGATCTCCAGATCGGGCTGGGCGACGTGTTGCTGCTGACGGGGGATCGCGACGTGCTGCGCGAGGCGATCGCGGAGGCGGGCTTGCTCGCGCTCATGCCCCAATCCCCCGCCGCCGCGCGTCCCGATGCGTTCCTGTCGGTGGCGGTGTTCGCGATCGGGGTGGCCACAACAGCATTGGGGCTGGCGCCCCCTGAGATCGCCTTCGGCGGTGTCGCGCTGGCGATGGCGTTGACCGGCACGCTGAGGCTGCACGCGGCGCTGCAGGACGTCAATTGGGTGGTCGTGATCCTGCTCGCGTGCATGATTCCGCTGGGGATGGCGGTCGAACAGACCGGCGCGGCGCGGGTGATCGCGGATGCGATCGTCGGTCACCTGCCGACGACCGAACCGATCGTCGTCACCGCCGTGATCCTCGGGCTGGCGGCGCTGATCACGCCCTTCGTCGACAATGTCTCGGTGGCGGCGGTGTTGAGCCCGGTGGCCGCCGGGGTGGCAACGCGATCGGGCGTTCCGATCGAGCCCCTGCTCGTCGCCGTCGCGATCGGCGCGTCGCTCGATTTCCTCACGCCGTTCGGGCACCACAACAACGCAGTGGTGATGGGGGCAGCGGGCTATCGCTTCCGGGATTATCCGCGGTTGGGTGCGCCGTTGCTCGGATTGAGCCTCGTCGTCGCGCTCCTGGCGATCCGGGCCTTCTGGATGTGACAGCGGCGACGATTTCGGTTATCGCTCCCCATGATATCGCTAGGATTTAGGAATGATCTCGAACAAGGCCCGCTATGCGTTTCGCGCGCTGCTCGCGATTGCCGGAACGCCCGGCGGACGCCCGGTCACAAGCGCGGAGATCGCGGCGCGCCATGCCATCCCGCACAAGTTCCTCGAGCAAATCCTGGTCGATCTCAGGAATGCCGGAATCCTCGAAAGCAGACGAGGAAAGCACGGCGGCTATGTGATGCTGCGGCCCGCGGATACGCTGAGCTTCGGCGAGATTTTGCGCCTTTTCGAAGGCCCGCTGGCGCCGCTGCCCTGCCTGTCGCGCCAGGCCTATCGGCGGTGCGAGGATTGCGTGAACGAGCAGACGTGCGAAATCCGACGCGAGTTCGGCCGCGCCTATGATGCCTATCGGGCGATTCTCGACAGCCGCACGCTCGGTCACGCGCTTGGCGGTAGCGCCGCCGAGCGCCAGGATGACCAAAGTCTGCGGCAGAGCGCCTGAAAGAGAAACTTCAGTTGCTTTAACCTACTATACAGGTAGGGTATATGAGCTTAACGGCTCTGGAGGCACTGATGATCGAACGGGGACGCTTTTCTACCGATGTGAGGAAACGGGGCAGATACGATCGGCGCTGGTTCGTGTCGGCGGTCGGCGCGCTTGCCGCGATGTCGGTGGCGGGATGCAGTTCGGAAGCGCCGACGCAGAACGCCGCCGCCGGCGGTCCGGTCGAGCTGCTCAACGTCTCCTACGATCCCACGCGCGAGCTCTACAAGGCGGTCAACGTGGCCTTCGCGCAGCAGTGGAAGGCCGAGCACGGGCAGGACGTGACGATCAACATGAGCCATGGCGGCTCGGGCAAGCAGTCGCGCGCGGTGATCGACGGGCTCGAGGCCGATGTCGTCACGCTCGCGCTCGCCTATGACGTCGATGCCATCGCGCAGAAGACCGACGTGCTGGCGAAGGATTGGGAACAGCGCCTGCCCGACAGCAGTGCGCCCTATACCTCGACGATCGTCTTCCTCGTCCGCAAGGGGAACCCCAAGGGCATCCACGATTGGGGCGATCTGGTGAAGCCCGGCGTGCAGGTGATCACGCCCAACCCCAAGACCAGCGGCGGCGCGCGGTGGAATTTCCTCGCCGCCTGGGCTTACGGCCGCAAGGCCGGCGGGTCCGACGCGGCGGCGGAGAAGTTCGTCGGTGATCTCTTCACGCATGTCCCCGTGCTCGATTCGGGCGCGCGCGGCTCGACCACGACCTTCGTCGAGCGCGGTATCGGCGACGTGCTGCTCGCCTGGGAAAACGAAGCGTTCCTGGCGCAGAAGGAACTTGGCGTCGGCAAGTTCGACATCGTCGTGCCCTCGATCTCGATCCTCGCAGAGCCCTCGGTCGCGCTTGTCGACGGCAACGCGAAGAAGCACGGCACCACCGCGGTCGCCGAGGCCTATCTCAAGTTCCTCTACACGCCCGAAGCGCAGGAACTGATCGCCAAGAACTATTACCGCCCACGCAATCCGGACGTCGCGGCCAAATATGCCGGCACCTTTCCGAAGCTCGATCTGGTGACGATCAAGGATTTCGGCGGCTGGCAGCAGGCCCAGACCACATATTTCGCGGACGGTGGCGTGTTCGACCGCATCTTCTCCGGCATCAAGCACTGAAGCTCCCATGCAGTTGGCGGAAATGGCGGTCGACGCGGGTGACGGGCGGGCGTTGGCGTGCCCGTCACCCAAGCGTCGTCGCGTGATCCCCGGTTTCGGGCTGACCTTCGGTTTCACGCTCACCTGGCTGTCGCTGATCGTCCTCCTGCCGCTCAGCACCGTTTTCATCCGTTCGGCGGGCATGGGCTGGGACGCGTTCGTCGCGGCCAGCCTCTCGGCGCGTGCGCTCAAGGCCTATCAACTGAGCTTCGGGGCCTCGCTCGCCGCGGCGGGGATCAACACCGCGTTCGGCCTGCTGATCGCCTGGGTGCTGGTGCGGATCGATTTTCCCGGCAAGCGCATCGTCAACGCGCTGGTGGACCTGCCGTTCGCGCTGCCGACCGCGGTCGCCGGCATCGCGCTCACCGCGATCTATGCGGAAACGGGATGGTTCGGCGGCCTGCTCGCGCCGCTGGGGATCAAGGTCGCCTTCACGCCCGTGGGCGTCGTGGTCGCGCTGATCTTCATCGGGCTGCCCTTCGTCGTCCGCTCGGTCGAGCCGGTGCTCGCCGATCTCGGGCACGATGTCGAGGAAGCGGCGGCGACGCTCGGCGCGAGCGGATGGCAGACGTTCCACCGCGTCATCCTGCCCGCGATCGGCCCTGCGCTGCTCACCGGCTTCGCGCTCGCCTTCGCGCGGGGGGTGGGCGAATACGGCTCGGTGATCTTCATCGCCGGCAACATGCCGTATCGCAGCGAGATTGCGCCGCTGCTGATTGTCACCCAGCTCGAACAGTTCGATTACGCCGCCGCCACCGCGATCGCCGCGGTGATGCTGGTCGCCTCGTTCGTGCTGCTGCTGCTCATCAACCTCATCCAGATCTGGTCGCGCAAGCGGGGGGCGGCATGACGCGCGGCGCCGCCTCCACGCCGCTGGGGCGCGGCGTGCTGTTCGCGGTCGCGCTCGCGTTCCTCGCGATCTTCCTCGTCGCGCCGCTTGCCGCGGTGTTTGCCGAGGCGCTGTCCAAGGGCGTGGGCGCCTATGCCGCAGCGGTGGTGGAGCGCGATGCGCTGTCGGCGATCCGGTTGACGCTCCTCGTCGCCGCGATCAGCGTGCCGCTCAACATCGTCTTCGGCCTCGCCGCGAGTTGGGCGATCGCCAAGTTCGACTTCCGCGGCAAGAGCGTGCTGACGACGCTGATCGACCTGCCGTTCTCGGTATCGCCGGTGGTGTCGGGGCTGATCTATGTGCTGCTGTTCGGCGCGCAGGGCTGGTTCGGCCCGTGGCTCAAGGCGCACGACATCGAGATCATCTTCGCCGTTCCCGGCCTCGTCCTCGCGACGATGTTCATCACCTTCCCCTTCGTCGCGCGCGAGCTGATTCCGCTGATGGAAGAGCAGGGGCGCGACGACGAGGAAGCCGCGCTGTCGCTCGGCGCGAGCGGGTGGCAGACCTTCCGCCGCGTGACGCTCCCCAACATCCGCTGGGGGCTGCTCTACGGCGTGCTCCTGTGCAACGCGCGCGCGATGGGCGAGTTCGGCGCGGTCTCGGTCGTCTCGGGCCATATCCGCGGCAAGACCAACACCATGCCGCTCCATGTCGAGATCCTCTACAACGAGTATAATTTCGCCGCCGCGTTCGCGGTGGCGTCGCTGCTGGCGCTGTTGGCGCTGGTGACGCTGACGCTCAAGAGCATCCTCGAATGGCGCTACGGCATTCATGGGAGGACAGGACATTGAGCATCCGGCTGACCGATATTTCCAAGCGTTTCGGCTCGTTCGCGGCGCTGACCGACGTGGATCTCAACGCGCGGCCGGGCGAATTCCTCGCGCTGCTCGGCCCCTCGGGGTCGGGCAAGACGACGCTGCTCAGGATCATCGCGGGGCTCGAATTTCCCGAGCGCGGCACCGTCACCTTCAACGGCGAGGACATCACCGGGCTGAGCGTTGCCGAGCGGCGGATCGGCTTCGTCTTCCAGCAATATGCGCTGTTCAAGCACATGACGGTGGCCGAAAATGTCGGCTTTGGCCTCTCGGTGCGCCCGCGCCGCGAGCGGCCGCCGCGCCGCGTGATCCGCGCGCGGGCGCAGGAACTGCTCGATCTCGTTCAATTGGGCGATCTTGGCGACCGGCTGCCCGCGCAGCTTTCGGGTGGGCAGCGGCAGCGCGTGGCGCTGGCGCGCGCACTCGCGGTCGATCCGACGCTGCTGCTGCTCGACGAGCCGTTCGGCGCGCTCGACGCCAAGGTGCGCAAGGAATTGCGGCACTGGCTGCGCGGATTCCACGATCGCGTCGGGCTGACTTCGATCTTCGTGACGCACGACCAGGAGGAAGCGCTCGAGGTCGCCGACCGCGTCGTCGTGATGAGCAACGGCGCAATCGAACAGGTGGGCACGCCGGCCGAAGTCTACGATCAGCCCGTCAATGCCTTCGTCTTCGACTTCGTCGGCGAATCGAACCGCATTCCGGTGACGGCCGCCGACGGCAAGGCGATCTTCCGCGGCGTGGCGCTCGATGCCGACACCAGCGGCGCGCGCGGCGCGGCCGAGCTCTTCTTCCGCCCGCACGACGCCCGGATCGGCGGCGCGGGCGAGGCGGGGCTGGAGGCGGTCGTCACGATCGCGCGCCCGCGCGAAGGCCGCGTCCGCATCGAAAGCGAGATCGCCGGGCTCGCCGATCCGATTGAGCTCGACGTCGCCACCGAGCACGCGCCCGATCCGGGCACGACGATCCGCATCGTGCCCACGCGCGGCCGCGTGTTTTCCGTTTCCGTGGATGCGGAGCAGGCGGCATGAGCGCCAACCCGCGGCCTCTGCCTGCCGCCAATCTCAACGACGCCCAGATCGATCGCGCGACCGAGGCGGTGCGCAACGCGCTCGGCCGGCTGCGTTTCGGCACGGTGGCGCTCACCGTCCACGACGGCCGGGTGACGCAGATCGAGGTGACGGAGAAAGAGCGCTTCGGCGTGTAGCGCCGCAACCATCGATGCCGACCGGACGGCCGGAGGCGTCGCGATCGACCCAGAGGAGGAGTTGATGATCGCACGCCATGTGTTGACGATTGCCGCACTCGGGGCGGCGGCGGCCGCTGTTCCCGCGGCGGCGCAGGAGGAAAAAGACGAGCCGTTCACGCTGCAAGGCGCGCTCGGCGATCCGGATAATCTGACAATTTCGGGCAGCATCCGGGGGCGCTACGAGGCGCTCGGCAACCAGTTCCGCCCGGGGCTCGACGAGAATGACGATCTCGTCGTGCTGCGCACCACCCTGTTCGCCGAATACGATACCGGCCCGATCCGGATCGGCGGCGAGATTATGGATTCGCGCGCCTATTTCGACGATGCGGGCAGCTCGGTCTCGACCGGCGAGGTCAACGCGCTCGAGCTGATCCAGGGCTATGTCGGCATCGACCTCGACGATGCGTTCGGCAGCGGCTCGACGACCAGCATCGATGCCGGCCGGTTCACGATGGACCTGGGCTCGCGTCGCCTGGTGGGCCGCAATAATTTTCGTAACGCGACCAATGCCTTTACCGGTATCCGCGCCGAATTCCGCGGCGCCGACAAAACCTACCTCACCGCCTTTTATACGCTGCCGCTCAACCGCCTGCCGAGCGACAAGCAGGCGATCCTCGACAACAAGGTGAAATGGGACCGCGAGAGCTTCGACGTCGCCTTCTGGGGCGGTTTCCTCAACAAACCGGGGCTCGTCGGGCGCGCCAATCTCGATCTCTATTTCTTCGGGCTCACCGAGCGCGATTCGCCCGATTATCCTACGAAGAACCGGCATCTCTACACGCCGGGGCTGCGCCTCTTTTCCGATCCCAAGCCGGGCAAGACCGATTTCGAGATCGAGGGCGCCTATCAGTTCGGCCGCGCCCGCTCCGGCACCGCCGCCGATGCGCCCGAGCAGGACGTGTCGGCCTATTTCGTCCATGCCGAGGTCGGGCACCAGTTCGACGCACCATGGAAGCCGCGCGTCTCGATCGAATATGATCTGGCGAGCGGCGATCATTCGGGCGGCGATTACGATCGGTTCGACAGTCTCTACGGCGTGCGCCGCCCCGATTACGGGCCGAGCAGCATCTATGGGCCGCTCGGCCGCAACAACCTCAGTTCGCCCGGCGTGCGGCTGGAGGTGACGCCCGACAAGCGCTGGGACGGGTTCGTGATGTACCGCGCCAACTGGCTCGACAGCGCGACCGACAGCTTCGCCAATACCGGCGTGCGCGATTCCACGGGCGCCTCGGGCAAATTCGCGGGCCATCAGATCGAAGGCCGGGTCCGCTACTGGATCGTGCCCAAATTGCTGCGGCTCGATACGGGCGCGGCGGTGCTGATCAACGGCCGTTTTCTGGAGGACGCGCCCAACGCCAATGGCTTCGGCGATCCGGTCTACGGCTATTTCGACCTGACAGCGACCTTCTGACGGAGGGGGGCGCTTGCCGGGGCGGCGCCTATCCCACCCGGTTCGCGACCAGATCGTCCACCACGGCGGGATCGGCGAGCGTGCTCGTGTCTCCGAGGTTGGAGGTATCGCCCTCGGCGATCTTCCTGAGGATGCGGCGCATGATCTTGCCCGAGCGCGTCTTGGGCAGGCCGGGGGCGAACTGGATGGCATCAGGTGTGGCGATCGGCCCGATCTCCTTCCTCACCCATTGCGACAGCTCGCTGCGCAGCGCCTCGTCCGCCGCGACGCCGCTGTTGAGCGTCACATAGGCGTAGATGCCCTGGCCCTTGAGGTCGTGCGGGAACCCGACCACCGCGGCCTCGGCGACCTTGGGATGGAGCACCAGCGCGCTTTCGACCTCGGCGGTGCCCATGCGGTGGCCCGAGACGTTGATGACGTCATCGACGCGGCCGGTGATCCAGTAATAGCCGTCCTCGTCGCGCCGGCAGCCGTCGCCCGAGAAATACATGCCCGGATAGGTCGAGAAATAGGTCTGGAAGAAGCGCTCGTGATCGCCCCACACGGTGCGCATCTGGCCGGGCCAGCTCCTGGCGACGCACAGATTGCCTTCGGCAGGGTTGCCCGTCTGGACGATGCCATCGGCATCGACGATCTGCGGATCGATGCCGAAAAAGGGCTTGGTCGCGCTGCCGGGCTTGAGCGCGTGCGCGCCGGGAAGCGGGGTGATCATGTGCCCGCCGGTCTCGGTCTGCCACCAGGTGTCGACCACGGGGCAGCGGCCGTCGCCGACCACGTCGTGATACCAGCGCCACGCTTCGGGGTTGATCGGCTCGCCCACCGTGCCGAGCAGTTTCAGCGACTTGCGCGAGGTTGCTTTGACGAAGTCGTCGCCCTCGCGCATCAGCGCGCGCAATGCCGTGGGGGCGGTGTAGAGGATCTCGACCTGGTGGCGGTCGCACACCTGCCAGATGCGGCTGGCGTCGGGCCAGTTGGGCAGGCCTTCGTACATCAGCGTGGTCGCGCCGTTGGCAAGCGGACCGTAGACGATGTAGCTGTGCCCCGTGACCCAGCCGATATCGGCCGCGCACCAATAGACCTGTCCCGGATGGTAATCGAACACGACTTCGTGGGTGAGCGCGCACCACAAGAGATAACCGCCCGAAGTGTGGAGCACGCCCTTGGGCTTTCCGGTCGAACCCGAGGTGTAGAGGATGAACAGCGGATCTTCGGCGCCCATCGGCTCGGGCGGACAATCGGCGGCGACGCTCGCGGCGGCGTCGTGATACCAGATGTCGCGGCCCGGCTGCATCGCCACGTCGCCGCCGGTCGCCTGGACGACGATCATCTTCCGAAGCGCCGGCGCACGCTCCGCCGCGGCGTCGGCATTGGCCTTCAGCGGCACCTTCTTGCCGCCGCGCCGCCCCTCGTCGGCGGTGACGAGCACGCTCGAATCGCAATCGGTGATGCGGCCTGCCAGCGCGTCGGGCGAGAAGCCCCCGAACACCACCGAGTGGATCGCGCCGATCCGCGCGCAGGCGAGGATCGCGAACGTCGCCTCGGGGATCATCGGCATGTAGATGGTGACGCGATCGCCCTTGGCGACGCCTTGCGCCTTGAGCACGTTGGCGAAGCGGCAGACCTCGGCGTGAAGCTGCTTGTAGGTGTAGCGCTTCGGTTCCTCGGCGGGATCGTCGGGTTCCCAGATCAGCGCGATCGCGTCCCCGCGCGTCGCCAGGTGGCGATCGAGGCAGTTCGCCGCGACGTTGAGCACGCCGTCGGGAAACCACGAGATGCGGAAATCCTGCTCGTCGAACGACCAGTCGCCGGCGATCTCGGGCCGCTTGATCCAATCAAGCCGCCGCGCCTGTTCGAGCCAGAAGCTCCCCGGATCGGCAAGGCTGCGGCCGTAGAGCTGCTCATAGCTTTCCGCATCGACGCGGGCGTCCTTCGCCCAATCGGCAGGAACGGGATACACGCTGGCGTCGGTCATCAGGCTCTCCTTTTATGCCGATGCTTTTGCCGAAATGACGGTGCGATGCCAAGCAGACCAATGCAGTTTTCCCGCGTTCGCGGGAGAAGGACAGGTTGCAATTCCCTGGTCGAGAGAGAAGAGAGGCGGGCAGAGGAGAGGCCATGTCATCGACCATGCAGGAACTGGAACGCCGCCGCGCGAGCGCGCGCCTCGGCGGGGGCGAGAAGCGGATCGCCGCGCAGCACGCCAAGGGCAAGCTCACCGCGCGCGAGCGGATCGACGTGCTGCTCGATGAAGGCAGCTTCGAAGAAGTCGATATGTTCGTCGAGCATAATTGCGTCGATTTTGGGATGCCCGATCAAGTCGTCCCCGGCGATGGTGTCGTCACCGGCAGCGGCACGATCAACGGCCGGCTGGTGTTCGTGTTCAGCCAGGATTTCACCGTATTCGGCGGCTCGCTCTCCGAACGCCACGCGCAGAAGATCTGCAAGATCATGGACATGGCGATGAAGGTCGGCGCGCCGGTGATTGGGCTGAACGATTCAGGCGGCGCACGCATTCAGGAGGGCGTGGCCTCGCTCGGCGGCTATGCCGAGGTGTTTCAGCGCAACGTGTTGGCGAGCGGCGTGGTGCCGCAGCTCAGCCTCATCATGGGGCCGTGCGCGGGCGGCGCGGTCTATTCGCCGGCGATGACCGACTTCATCTTCATGGTGAAGGATTCGTCCTATATGTTTGTAACTGGTCCGGATGTCGTGAAGACGGTGACAAATGAGGTCGTCACCCAGGAGGAGCTGGGCGGCGCCGTCACCCACACGACCAAATCCTCGGTCGCCGACATTGCTTTCGAGAACGACATCGAGGCGCTGTGGGCGGCGCGCGAGATGATCGATTTCCTGCCGTTGTCGAACCGCGTCGAGGTGCCCGAGCGGCCGACCGCCGATCCGTGGGACCGGATCGAGCCGAGCCTCGACACCTTGATCCCGCCGAGCGCCAACCAGCCCTACGACATGCGCGAGCTGATCCGGAAGGTGGTGGACGAGGGCGACTTCTTCGAGCTCCAGCCCGCGCACGCCGCCAACATCATCATCGGCTTCGGTCGGATCGAGGGCCGCACGGTGGGCGTCGTCGCCAACCAGCCGATGGCGCTCGCCGGCGTGCTCGACATCAACAGTTCGAAGAAGGGGGCAAGGTTCGTCCGCTTCTGCGACGCCTTCGATATCCCGATCGTGACCTTCGTCGATGTGCCCGGCTTCCTCCCCGGGGTGGGCCAAGAGCATAACGGCATCATCAAGCACGGCGCCAAGCTGCTGTTCGCCTATGCCGAGGCGACCGTCCCCAAGATCACCGTGATCACGCGGAAAGCCTATGGCGGGGCGTATGACGTGATGGCCTCGAAGCATTTGCGCGGCGACCTCAACTACGCCTGGCCGACCGCCGAGATCGCGGTGATGGGCGCGAAGGGCGCGGTCGAGATCATCTTCCGGGGCAAGACACCCGAGGAAATCGCTGAACGGACAGCGGAATATGAGGCGCGCTTCGCCAACCCGTTCGTCGCGGCGAGCAAAGGCTTCATCGACGAGGTGATCCAGCCGCACTCCACCCGCCGCCGGATCGCACTCGGCCTACGGAAGCTCCGCGGCAAGGTGCTGGAGAATCCGTGGAAGAAGCATGACAATATTCCGTTATGACCGATGATGCGCGATCGATCGACTCAACTTATCTCGTCATTGCGACCCCGGCCTCGGGCCGGGGGAAGCAATCCAGCGGCTTGCGCATCGCTGGCGGTCTGGATTGCTTCGTCGCCTGCGGCTCCTCGCAATGACGGGGCGGGAGAGGCAGCCCGCTGTTTATATGATGGCCAGCAAGCGCAATGGGACGCTCTACACGGGCGTCACGTCCAACCTGCCGCAACGGGCGTGGCAGCATCGCATCGGGGCTGTCGAAGGATTCACCAACCGCTACGGTTGCAAGACGCTCGTTTGGTATGAAATGGTGCCGACGATGGAAGCCGCTATCGTGCGCGAAAAGCAGCTCAAGGGCGGATCGCGGGCCAAGAAGCTGGCGTTGATCGAGTCGCTCAATCCGCACTGGAATGATCTGTACGAAGCTATTGCACATGGCTGACGTCTGAAATCTGGATTGCTTCCCCCAGCTCGAGGTCGGGGTCGCAATGACGACAGAAAGATAGGCAATATGACCATAGCACCTGAGTCGCAACGCCGCCCCGGCAAGTTCATCGCGATCGTCCTTGGCGTGATCGTCGTCATCGGCGTGATCGTGTGGGCGCTGTTCGTGCGCTCGACGCCCGTCGAAACGCCGAAGCCCATGGCCGGCGCCTCACCCGCGCCGCTTTTCTCGCCCAGCCCGTCGCCGTTGGCGACCGCATCGGCCGAGCAGCTTGCGGCCGCGACCAGGGCGGCGTGGCCGAACGGCGCGGCCCTCACCGACGAGGACGGCACGCGCTATCGCTTCGGCGACGGCAAGCTGGTGCTCGCGCCGTTCGGCCCGGTGCTGGTGAGCGAGGGCAAGGCGGTCGATCCGGCGCACGTCACCGCCGGAAGGCTCGACGTCACCTATCTGGCGCCGGCGGGCGAGGGGTTCACCGTCGCCAAGCGCTTCCCCAAGGCGGTCGAGGCGGGGAGCTTCGGGCAGATGGAAGGCTGGTCGGTCTCGACCAACTTCGCCGACGTGCCGGTCGTGACGGCCGAAGGCGGGTTCACCGGGCAGGGCTATACCTGCGGCTATACCGTCCTCACCGCGCTCACCCCCGACAAGCCGGTCGAGCTCGCGCAGGTGCAGACGCTCTACGACGATACCGGCGCCAAAGGCGATGCTGGGCAATCGATCAGCGGCAAGATCGCGCAGATCGACAAGGGGAAGGGCTTCGTCGTCCATTATACCGGCGCGGCGACCTTCGACGACCGCTATGTGATGAAGGACGGCAGGTATGTGCTGCAGGGCAGCTCGCGCCTGCCGCAATGCTGATGGCCGGTCGTGCAAGGAGAGGAACTGATGACGCGTTTATTGATTCTGGCGGCGATTGCCGTGTCGTGGTCGATGCCCGCCGCTGCTGAGGACGCGAGAGACGCCGCTGCGGTCATCGCGGTCGATGACGCCTGGCTGCAGGCCGAGATCAAGGGCGACGACGGCTGGCTGCGCGATCACCTGTTGCCCGAATACCGCTCGATCGGCGCCGATGGGAAGGTGACGACCCGCGAGCAGATCGTCGAGCACGCGCATGCCCGCGGCGCCCAGCCCGGCATGGCGGAAAAGGTCGCCGCCTGGCGCGCGGCGCACCCCTCGACGCCTGCCGTCACCGTCGTCGGAAACACGGCGATCCTGACCTGGATTCTCACTAAGGAAGGGAAGCCCGTCAGTTCGAGCGACATTTTCGTCTATCGCGACGGGCAATGGCGCGCGATCTATTCGCAGCACAGCACTGCGTCGAGTTGACCCGTTCGACTTGGCAGGAGACGATTTGTTGAAACTCGGCCCTCTCAACCATGTCGGTGTCGCGACGCCCTCGATCGAGGCGGCGGTGGCGCGGTATCGGGAGTTGCTCGGCGCGGAGAAGATCGGCGAGGCGTTCGACCTGCCGGCGCAGAAGGTGCGCGTGTGCTTCGTCGATGCGCCCAATTGCCAGATCGAGCTGCTCGAACCGCTCGGCGAGGATTCGCCGATCGCGAAGTTCCTCGAAAAGAACCCGGCGGGCGGGCAGCATCATGTCTGCTTCGAGGTGCCCGATATCCACGCCGCCAAGGCCGAGCTGGAGGCGAAGGGCGCCAAGGTGCTCGGCGAGCCGCGGATCGGCGCGCATGGGACGCCGGTGATCTTCGTCCACCCGAAGGACATGGGCGGCGTCCTCACCGAGCTGATGGAAACGCCCGGCCATTAATCCTCTCCCGCTGGGAGAGGATAGCGCAGCTTGCCGCGTCAGCGGCTAGCGCAGCTTGGTGAGCATGACGTACAGGCGAGGGCAGACGCCCTCACCAACTTCGACTAGGCCGCTTCGCGACCAAGTCTGCGTATCCTCTCCCACAGGGAGAGGGAGAGAGGATCGAATGGCGGGCTACGACCACATCCTGAGCGAACGCCGCGGCGACGTGGTGGCGATCACGCTCAACCGGCCTGATCGGCTCAATGCCGCGCCACCGGCGATGTTCGATGAGATCGGCGCGGTGCTCGCCAATCTCGACGGCGCTCGCGCGATCCTGTTGACCGGCGCTGGACGCGCCTTCTGCTCGGGCGCCGACATCGCCGGCGGGGCACTCGGCAGCGACAATCCGGGCGAAGCAACCTTCCTTGCGCTCACCGAGCATTACAATCCGCTGATGGAGGCGCTTGCCGATCTTGCCGTGCCGGTCGTCTCCGCGGTGCGCGGGCCGGCAGCGGGAATCGGGTGCAGCCTCGCGCTCGCCGCCGATTTCTGCGTCGCGAGCGAGACCGCCTATTTCCTCCAGGCGTTCGTCAATATCGGCCTCGTCCCCGATGGCGGCGCGAGCTGGATGCTGCCGCGCCTGATCGGCCGCGCGCGCGCCGCCGAGATGATGATGCTCGGCGAGCGGGTGCCGGCCGTGACGGCGCTCGACTGGGGGATGATCCACAAGCTGGTTGCCGACGACGCGCTCGACGCCGAGGCGCTGGCGCTGGCGGAGCGGCTCGCGGCGGGGCCGACGGTGGCGCTCGGGTTGATCCGGCAGGGGCTGCAATATGGTTTCACTTGCGACTATGCTGCGGCGATGCGCAAAGAGGCCGAACACCAGCGCCGCGCTCGCGGTACGAAGGATTCGAACGAGGGCGGCATGGCGTTCCTGCAGAAGCGCAAACCGGCGTTTCGGGGAGAATGATTGCAATCCCTCTCCCATCGGGAGAGGGAGGGAGCCGCCGAAGGCGGCGGAAGGGTGAGGGTGATCGGAGATGGCCGATGACACCTGCCCTCACCAACTCCGGCTAGGCGGCTGCGCCGCCAAGCCTTCGTATCCTCTCCCGATGGAGAGGAGGTATGGGATCGATGACCGACAAACCGACCATTTCCGACTGGCAAGCCCTCGCCGACAAGGAAGCGAAAGGCGCCGACCTCACCTGGCACACGCCCGAGGGGATCGCCGTCAAGCCGCTCTACACGGCTGGGGATGCGCCTGATCCCGGCCTCCCCGGCCTTGCGCCCTTCACGCGCGGGGTGAAGGCGACGATGTACGCCGGACGCCCGTGGACGATCCGCCAATATGCCGGTTTCTCCACCGCCGAGGAATCGAACGCCTTCTACCGCCGCAACCTCGCCGCCGGGCAGAAGGGTCTGTCGGTCGCGTTCGATCTCGCGACGCATCGCGGCTATGATTCCGATCACCCGCGCGTCACCGGCGATGTCGGCAAGGCGGGGGTGGCGATCGACACATTGGACGACATGAAAATCCTGTTCGACGGCATCCCGCTCGACCAGATGTCGGTCTCGATGACGATGAACGGCGCGGTGCTGCCGTGCCTTGCCTTCTACATCGTCGCGGCGGAGGAGCAGGGCGTCGCGCAGGACCAGCTCTCGGGGACGATCCAGAACGACATCCTCAAGGAGTTCATGGTCCGCAACACCTATATTTATCCGCCCGAGCCATCGATGCGGATCGTCGCGGACATCATCGCCTACACGTCCGCGCATATGCCGCGCTTCAACAGCATCTCGATCAGCGGCTATCACATGCACGAAGCGGGCGCGACCGCGGTGCAGGAGCTGGCGTTCACGCTGGCCGACGGCATGGCCTATGTTCGCGCGGCGCTGGAGCGCGGGTTGCAGGTCGACGCCTTCGCCGGGCGCCTGTCGTTCTTCTTCGGCATCGGCATGAACTTCTTCATGGAGGTGGCGAAGCTGCGCGCGGCGCGCACGCTCTGGTCGCGGATCATGGCCGGGTTCGGCGCCAACGAGCGCAGCCAGCTCTTGCGCACGCACTGCCAGACCTCGGGCGTCAGCCTTACCGAGCAGGACCCCTACAACAACGTCGTCCGCACCACGATCGAGGCGATGGCGGCGACCTTCGGCGGCACGCAGTCGCTGCACACCAACAGCCTCGACGAGGCGGTGGCGCTGCCAACCGACTTCTCCGCGCGCATCGCCCGCAACACCCAGCTCATCCTCCAGGAAGAGACGGGCATGACGCACGTCGTCGATCCGCTCGGCGGCAGCTATTACGTCGAGGCGCTGACGAAGGAATTGGCGGACAAGGCCTGGGCGCTGATCGAGGAGGTCGAAGCCGCCGGCGGCATGACCCACGCGGTCGAGAAAGGCATGCCCAAGGAGCATATCGAACGTGCCGCCGCCGCGAGGCAAGCGCGGATCGACCGCGGCGAGGACGTGATCGTCGGCGTCAACAAATACCGCCTCGGGCAAGAGGACGAGATCGACATTCTCGACATCGACAACGCCAAGGTCCGCGCCGATCAGATCAGGCGGATCGAGCGGGTCAAGGCGGAGCGCGACGAGGCGAAGGCGCAAGCCGCGCTGGAAGCGTTGCGGCAGGGCGCCCTCCAAAATCCTCCCCTACAAGGGGAGGGGGACCAGCCGCAGGCTGGTGGAGGGGCGGCGGCGCAGCCGCCGTCTTCGACGGCGACCCCTCCACCATTCGGCGTCGCCGAACGGTCCCCCTCCCCGTACCGGGGAGGAATTGAGACCAACCTTCTCGCGCTCTGCGTCGAGGCTGCGCGCGCGCGGTGCACGCTCGGCGAGATGTCGGCGGCGATGGAGGCGGTATTCGGCCGTCACGCGGTCGGCGTCACGCCGGTCACCGGCGTCTACGGCCCCGCGCACAAGGACGACGCCGGTTGGTGCCGCGCGGTCGAGGGCATCGCTGCGGTCGGCCAGCGCATGGGCCGCAAGCCGCGCATCCTTGTCGCCAAGATGGGGCAGGACGGCCACGATCGCGGCGCCAATGTCGTCGCGAGTGCCTTCGCCGACATGGGCTTCGAGGTGATCTCCGGCCCGCTGTTCCAGACTCCGGCCGAGACCCGCGACCTCGCATTGGAGAAGGCCGTCGACGTGGTCGGCGCGTCGAGCCTCGCGGCGGGGCACAAGACGCTGATCCCCGAGCTGATCGCCCTGTTGAAGGAATCGGGCTGCGCCGACATCAAGGTGGTGGCGGGGGGCGTGATCCCCGCGCAGGATTATGATTTTCTAAGGAAGGCAGGCGTGCAGGCTATTTTTGGCCCCGGCACCAACCTGGTCGAAGCGGCGGGCGAAGTGCTCAAGCTGCTCGGCCACAACCTGCCCCCGATTGAGGAGGCTGCCGAGTGAGTGATGCGATGACGATAAGCCCCTCCCCTTCAGGGGAGGGGTTGGGGTGGGGCAGTGCTGAAGGTGCTGTGCTCGCCGATAGGCCCCACCCCCCGACCCCCTCCCCTGAAGGGGAGGGGGAGATGCGCACCGACTGGACCCGCGACGAGATCGCTGCGCTGTTCGACCTGCCCTTCACCGAGCTCGTCTTCCGTGCCGCCACGGTCCACCGTGCGCATCACGCACCCGACGAGGTGCAGCTCTGCACCCTCCTGTCGATCAAGACCGGCGGCTGCCCGGAGGATTGCGGCTATTGCGCGCAATCGGCCTCGGCCGACAGCGGCGTCAAGGCGACCAAATTGATGGACCCGCGCGCCGTCCTCCAGGCCGCGGCGCAGGCCAAGGATGCCGGCTCGCAGCGTTTCTGCATGGGCGCGGCGTGGCGCAACCCCAAGGACCGCGACATGCCGGCGATCGTCGAGATCGTGCAGGGCGTCTCGGCGATGGGGATGGAAACCTGCATGACGCTCGGCATGCTGACGCCCGAGCAGGCCGCGCAGCTCAAGGCGGCGGGGCTCGATTACTACAACCACAATATCGACACCGCGCCGGAGAATTACGCGAACGTCATCACCACGCGGACCTTCGAGGAGCGGATCGATACGCTCACCAACGTCCGCGAGGCGGGGATCAACGTCTGCTCGGGCGGGATCGTCGGCATGGGCGAGACACGCGACCACCGCGTCGGCTTCATCCACGCGCTGGCGACGCTGCCGCGCCATCCCGAAAGCGTGCCGGTCAACGCGCTGGTGCCGGTCAAGGGCACGCCGCTCGGCGATATGCTCGCCGACACGCCGATGGCCAAGATCGACGATATCGAGTTCGTCCGCACGGTGGCGGTGGCGCGGATCACCATGCCGCGCTCGATGGTGCGGCTGTCGGCGGGGCGCGAAAGCATGTCGGAGGCGACGCAGGCGCTGTGCTTCATGGCCGGCGCCAACTCGATCTTCACCGGCGACAAGCTGCTCACCGCCGCCAATGCCGGCGACGACAAGGACGCCGCCTTGTTCGCCAAGCTCGGCCTGACGCCGCTTCAAGGCGAAGAACCGATGCGCGCCTGCGAGGCGGCGGAGTGAGCATCTCTTACTCGGGCTTCTGCGCGGAGTTGGGTGCTCCACTCTACAACAAGGCGTGGTCTTGGTGCGCAATCTCACCCGAAAGCCGTCTAGCTTTATTCACAGTGTGGGAAGACGGTATCGACCAAGGGGCATACGTCTTCCCTACACAACCGCGCGAAGGGGAGCATCGGAAAAAACCGGGGCGCTCGGAGATGATTGGTGTCCTAAATAGAGTTCTCAGCGAAGGCTACTCAGCCTACGGTATTCAATGCGTAGCGGAAAATATCCACGTTACGCCAAGAAAACGAGCGTCCTTCCTACAGGACCGACTATTGGATCTACGCATCCGGAGATCAGGCAATCGGTACATAGGACAAATCGTCGGCGAAACACCGCCAGAGGTCGTGAAAAATCGGGGAGACGGGGCTGCTTGGATTGCTAGCACCGCTATAAACGACATCGATCAAGACCAGATCGAAAACCCCGATCCTGAATATCGCCGTCGAATGTCGGGCTGTTATGTGCGGGACGGTCGTGTCCGCGCCGCAGTACTCAGGAGAGCAAAGGGAGCCTGCGAGTTCTGCAATGCTCCGGGCTTTTTGAAAATTGACGGGTCAAGATTTCTAGAAACGCACCACGTTATCTCATTGAGCGAGCAGGGTCCGGACCAACTAAACAATGTTATAGCTCTCTGCCCGAACGATCACAGACGAGCTCATTTCGGTCAAGACTGGGCAAAGCTGCAAGACGAGTTCCTTCGTATCCTGAGGACCATTAATTAGCATGTTTTCTAAAATCCTGGTCGCCAATCGCGGTGAGATCGCGTGTCGGGTGATGCGCTCCGCCAAGAAGATGGGGATCGCCACCGTCGCGGTCTATTCGGATGCCGATGCGCGCAGCCCCCATGTGCTGATGGCCGATGAGAGCGTCCGCCTCGGCCCGCCGCCGGCTGCCGAGAGCTATCTCAAGGCCGACCTGATCCTCGCCGCCGCGAAGGAAACCGGCGCCGACGCGATCCATCCCGGCTACGGCTTCCTCTCCGAGCGCGAGAGCTTCGCCAAGGCCTGCGCCGAGGCCGGCATCGCCTTCATCGGGCCGCCGCCGAACGCCATCGCGGCGATGGGCGACAAGATCGAATCGAAGAAGCTCGCCAAGGAAGCGGGCGTCAACGTCGTCCCGGGCTATCTCGGCGAGATCGCCGATACCGAGGAAGCCGTCAAAATCGCGCAGGACATCGGCTTCCCGGTGATGATGAAGGCGAGCGCAGGCGGCGGCGGCAAGGGGATGCGGCTCGCCTGGTCCGAGCAGGACGTGCGCGAAGGCTTCGAGGCGACCAAGCGCGAAGGGCTGGCGAGCTTCGGCGACGACCGTGTGTTCATCGAGAAGTTCATCGAAAGCCCGCGCCACATCGAGATCCAGGTGCTCGGCGACCAGCACGGCAATGTCGTTTATCTCCACGAGCGCGAATGCTCGATCCAGCGGCGGCACCAGAAGGTGGTCGAGGAAGCGCCGTCGCCGTTCGTGACGCCGAAGATGCGGCAGGCGATGGGCGAGCAGGCGGTCGCGCTGGCGAAGGCGGTGGGATATTACAGCGCGGGGACGGTCGAGCTGATCGTCTCGGGCGCCGATCCGACGGGGGAGAGCTTCTACTTCCTCGAAATGAACACGCGGCTTCAGGTCGAGCATCCGGTGACCGAAGAAATCACCGGGCTCGATCTGGTCGAGCAGATGATCCGCGTCGCTGCCGGCGAAAAGCTGGGGTTCACGCAGGACGATCTCACGATCAACGGCTGGGCGATCGAGACGCGGGTCTATGCCGAGGATCCCTATCGCGGCTTCCTGCCGAGCATCGGGCGGTTGGTGCGATACAATCCTCCAAGCCCCTCCCCTTCAGGGGAGGGGTTGGGGTGGGGCAGTGCCGCTGACGGCGCGCTCGGTGAGACTCCCCCCACCCCTAGCCCCTCCCCTGAAGGGGAGGGGGACATCAGGGTCCGCGTCGACGACGGGGTGCGCGAGGGCGGTGAAGTCTCGATGTTCTACGATCCGATGATCGCCAAGCTGATCACCTGGGCGCCGACCCGCGACGAGGCCGCCGACGCGCAGGTCGCCGCATTGGACGCGTTCGAGATCGAGGGGCCGGGGCACAATATCGACTTCCTCTCGGCGCTGATGCAGCACCCGCGCTTCCGCGAAGGCGCGCTCACCACCGGCTTCATCGCCGAGGAATATCCGGACGGATTCCACGGCGCTCCCGCCTCGCCTGAGCTGATCCGCACGCTCGCCGCGATCGCCGCCTTCGCTGCCACCGCTCAATCCGATCGCGCGCGGCGGATCGACGGCCAGCTTGGCCGCGCGCTGCCGCCGCCGGGCGAGTGGACGGTGACGATCGACGGCGCCGACCATGCCGTGACGGTCTCCACCGATGGCCTGACGGTCGATGGCGAGGATGTGCCGCTGGCGATGGAATACACCCCCGGCGACCGCATCATCGAGGCCGACCTGCTCGGCGATGAGGAGGACGAGGAGGGCGAGCGCGAGATCGTCTCCACCCTCACCGTTCGCATCGCACGGGCCCGTTCGGGCTTCCGCCTGACGACGCATGGCGCCTCGCACATCGTGCGCGTGCTTCCCGCGCGGATCGCGCCTTACGCCGCGCACATGATCGAGAAGGTGCCGCCCGACCTTTCCAAATTCCTGCTCTGCCCGATGCCCGGGCTGCTCGTCCGGCTCGACGTGGGGGCGGGCGACACGGTCGAGCCTGGCCAGCCGCTCGCGGTGGTCGAGGCGATGAAGATGGAGAATATCCTGCGTGCCGAAAAGGCGGGCATCGTCGCCAAGGTCAACGCCGCGCCCGGCGACAGCCTGGCGGTCGACGAGATCATTCTGGAACTGGAATGAGCCGCGACCGTTCGGGGTTTCGTGGCCAAGCCGTTACAAATTGCGACAATAAATCGGTGGACGCTCGCGGCCGGGGCAGTCATCTGAGCAACATGGCTCGATTGCGTTCCCTGCTGATGATGGTGCCGGCCGCAAGCCTTGCCGCCTGCGCCGTCGGCCCGAACTATCGCGCGGCATCGCCCGGAGCGCTCGGCGTGCCCGACCAGTTTTCGGTCGCCGCCGACCAGCGCGCGCAGGAAGACCTGACGCAATGGTGGACGCGCTTCAACGATCCGCTGCTGACGCGACTGGTCGAGAAAGCGCGCGCTGACAATCTCGACGTCGCGCAGGCGGTGTCGCGGCTCAGGCAGGCGCACGAGGCGCTGATCCAGTCGCGGGCACAGCTTTTCCCCCAGCTATCGGGCTCGGCGGGCTATTCGCGCTCGTTCGATATTGCCGGCGCGAACACGGTGACGCTGCCCGACGGCACGGTCACCACGATTTCGCGCAATTCGGGCGATAGTTTCTCGGTCGGCGGCGACGTATCGTATCAGGTCGGGCTGTTCGGCGAGGTGGGCCGCGCCATTTCGGCGAGCCGCGCGCAATATGAAGGCGCGGGCTACGATTACGCGACCGTGCTGATCTCCACCGATGCCGAGATCGCGCGCAACTACGTGCTCGCGCGGGCCTATCAGGCGCAGCTCGCGAACGCGCGCCAGTCGCTCGCAATTCAGGACGACAATCTGGAGATCGCCGGTTTCCGTGTTCAGGCGGGGTTGGTCTCGTCGCTCGACCAGGAACAGGCGCGCGCCAGTCGGGCGCAGACCGCGGCGTCGATCCCCTCGATCGAGCAGAGCTACAATCAGGCGGTGTCGCGGCTCGGGGTGCTGACGGGGCAGGCGCCCGGCGCGCTCAAGGGCGAAATGGAGGCGGTGCAGCCGATTCCCACCGCGCCCGCCGATGTCGCGATCGGAATCCCGGCGGATACTTTGCGCCAGCGCCCAGACGTGCGCGCGGCCGAACGGTCGCTCGCCGCCGCGGTCGAGCAGATCGGCATCGCCGAGGCGCAGCTCTACCCGGGGCTGTCGATCGGCGGCAGCGTGTCGTCCAATTCGACCTCGATCGGCAATCTGTTCGACATGATCAGCGGGCAATTGTTCGCGAATCTCGCCCAGACCATCTTCGACGGTGGCCGGCTGCGCTCTCAGGTGCGATCGAACGAGGCGGCGGCCGAGGCCTCCTTCGCCGCCTACAAGGGCACGGTGCTGACTGGCCTCGAAGATGTCGAGAACGCCGTCGTCGCGATGAACGCGGCCGAGGAGCGCGCGCGGCAATATGCGATCGCGCTCGACGCCGCGAACAATTCGGCGATCCTCTCGCGCGCGCAATATCGCGCCGGGCTCACCGATTTCACCACGCTCAACACCGCCGAGAGCCAGCTTCTCTCGGCACGCAACGGGCTGACGCAGGCCAAGTCCGACCAGGCGACCGCGCTCATCCAGCTCTATCTGGCGCTGGGCGGCGGCTGGGACAGCACGATCGCGCCCACGGCCCCCGACACGCCCGCAACCTTCCAGCCCGCTGAGGAACAGTGATGGCCGACCAGGATCTCTCGACCCCCGAAAGCTCCGAGGACTTCCTCGGCGTTAAGGAACAGCCGGTGTGGCGGCGGCGGCTCAAATGGGGGCTGATCGGACTGGGCGTGATCCTGCTGCTCGTTCTCGCCTCGCATTTCCTGCAAAAGAGCGAAGGGCCGTCCTACGCGACCCAGGCCGTCACACGCGGGGCGCTGACGACCAGCGTATCGGCGACGGGCAAGCTCGCGCCCGTCAATCAGGTGACGGTGGGCTCGCAGCTTTCCGGGCTCGTCACGCAGGTGAGGGTGGATGTCAACGATCGCGTCACCAAGGGACAGGCGCTCGCGCTGATCGATCCCGAGCAGATCGATGATCAGATCCGCGCCGGCGAAGCGCAGCTCGCCGCGAACCGGGCCTCGGTCGCGCAGGCACAGGCGACGCTCGAACAGGCGAACGCCACGCTCGCGCGTTATCGCGAGGTTAGCCGCCTGTCGCAGGGGCGCGTGCCCGCCAAGACCGAGATGGACACCGCGATCGCCGAACGTGATCGCGCGGTGGGGGCGCTCCGGGTTGCCCAGGCCAATGTGGCATCGGCCGAGGCCAGCCTTGCGCAGAACCGGACGCAGCGCAATCGCGCGATCATCCGTTCGCCGGTGACGGGCGTGGTGCTCGCGCGCCAGGTCGATCCGGGCCAGACGGTCGCGGCGTCGTTCAATACGCCGACGCTCTTCGTGATCGCCGAGGATCTGTCCAAGATGAAGCTGGAGGTGTCGGTCGACGAGGCCGACGTGGGCCAGATCAAGCAGGGGCAGCGCGCGACCTTCACGGTCGATGCGTTCCCCGGCAAGACCTTCCCGGCGGCGATCACGCGCGTCGATCTGGGCTCGAACCTGACGGTGCAGGATGCCTCGTCCTCGTCCTCGTCGACGAGCTCTTCGTCGAGTTCGAGCGGGCAGGTCGTGTCCTATGCCGCCGATCTGACGGTGAGCAATCCGACGCTCGAGCTGCGCCCCGGCATGACCGCGACCGCCGACATCATCACCTCCGAACAGAAGGACGCGCTGCTCGTGCCCAATGCGGCGTTGCGCTTCACGCCGCAGACCGAAGGCGCGCCCGCCGCGCGCGAGAGCGGGGGTATCACCGGCGCGCTCGTGCCGCGCCGTCGGCGGCGAGGCGGGAACGATCAAGAAGCAGGCGCAAGCCTCGCGACCTCGGGCAAGGCGACGGTCTACGTGAAGAGCGCGGACGGCACGCCCAAACCGATCGAGATCACGATCGGCAAGTCCAACGGCTCGCTGACGGTGGTGACCGGCGGCGATCTCAAGCCCGGCACGGAAGTCATCGTCGGTCAGCTTTCGGGCAAGGAGGGCGTTTCCGCCGGCGGCGAGCGGCGGAGCGGCAGTCGCGGCGCGGCGGGCGGTCGCTGACCGGAGATGGCGAGCGAGCCGATCATTCGCCTGCGCGGCGTCACCAAGGTCTACGGAACCGGTGCGACCGCGTTCCAGGCGCTCAAGGGGGTCGATCTGGACATCGTGGCAGGCGATTTCGTCGCAGTGATGGGGCCGTCGGGATCGGGCAAGTCGACGACGATGAACATCCTTGGCTGCCTCGACGTACCCACCGAAGGCGAGTTCCTGTTTCGCGGCCATCACATCGAACAGCTTGACCGCGATCAGCGCGCGTTGGTGCGGCGCAAATATCTCGGCTTCGTCTTCCAGGGCTTCAACCTGCTCTCGCGGACCAGCGCGCTCGAGAATGTCGAGCTGCCGCTGCTCTATCGCGGCGAGCCGCGCGCTGAGCGGCGCGACCAGGCGATGGCCGCGCTCGACAAGGTTGGCCTCAAGGATTGGTGGGATCATACGCCGGCCGAGCTTTCCGGCGGGCAGCAGCAGCGCGTCGCGATCGCGCGCGCGATCGTCACCCATCCCGACGTGCTGCTCGCGGATGAGCCGACCGGCAACCTCGATTCCGAGCGCTCGGTCGAGATCATGGAATTGCTCACCGATCTGAACCAGACGAGCGGCATCACCGTGCTGATGGTGACGCACGAGCCCGACATGGCGGCGTTTGCGCACACGATCGTCACCTTCAAGGACGGGCTGGTCGAGAGCATCGACGCCAGCCATCGTCAGGGCGAGCGGGTGGGGATGCACTGAGATGCTCGGCACCACCTTCGTCCTTGCGCTGCGCTCGATCCGCCGCCATCTGCTGCGGTCGTTCCTGACGATCCTGGGCATCGTCATCGGCGTCGGCGCGGTCGTCACGATGGTGACGCTCGGCAACGCGACCACGGCCGCGGTGCAGAAGCAGATTGCGAGCCTGGGCACCAACATCCTGCAGGTTCGCCCCGGGCAGGGCTTCGGCCGCGGCGGCGGCGGTCCGCGCCCGCCCGAGTTCAAGCCCGAGGATGTCGAGGCGATCGAAAAGCAACTCACCGGGGTTACCGCGGTGGCCCCGCAGGCGCAGACCAGCGTCACCGCGATCTACAACGGCAACAATTGGTCGACCACGATCAACGGCACCACCGACGCCTATTTCCAGGTCCAGCCCTGGCCCTTGCAGGAGGGCCGTTATTTCAACGCGCCCGAGGAGGAAGCGGGCAAGGCGGTGTGTATCATCGGCGGCACCGTCAGCACCAACCTGTTCAAGGGTGCCGATCCGATCGGCAAGCGCATCCGCGTCGGCGACGTTTCGTGCGACGTGATCGGGCTGCTGACGGTGAAAGGGCAGGCGGGTTTCGGGGGTGACCAGGACGATGTCGTGATCATGCCGATCAAGGCCGTCCAGCGCCGCTTCACCGGCAGCCGCGATATCCGGCTGATGCTGGTCGGGGTCGACCAGGCGTACGAGACTTCGCAGGTTCAGGCTTCGCTCACCAGCCTGCTGCGCGAACGCCGCAACCTCGAGCCGGGGGAAGAAGATAATTTCAACATCTTCGACACCAAGCAGATTTCCGACACGCTGACGGGCACGACCACGCTGCTGACAGGCATCGTCACCGCGGTTGCGGCCATCAGCTTGGTGGTCGGCGGGATCGGGATCATGAACATCATGCTGGTCTCGGTTACCGAGCGGACGCGCGAGATCGGTATCCGCCTTGCGATCGGCGCGGTCGCGCGCGAGGTGCTGCTGCAGTTCTTGGTCGAATCGATCGTGCTGTCGTGCCTGGGCGGGCTCGTGGGGCTCATCATCGCCCAGATCGCCATCGCGGCGATCGCGCCCGTGATGCAGGTCGATTTCGTCTTCTATCCGGGGATCAACTTCATCGCCTTCGCGATCTCGGCGCTGATCGGCGTGGTGTTCGGCTATTTCCCGGCCCGCCGCGCCGCCGCGCTCAACCCGATCGACGCGCTGCGGCACGAATAGCGCGTCACGCCATCGCGCGCAGGCGATCCAGGTCTTCGCGCGTGTCGACATCGAACAACTCGTTGGCGGCGGCGATGACGTGGTGAGCCTTCAGGATCATCTCGCGCGCGCCGCGGTCGCCGGTGAGGCTCATCAGCCAGTCGAAATGATTCTTGCCGAACAGGGCGGGCGGGCGCGGGCGCCTGCCGTCGCTCGAGGCGAGGATGGTGTCGAGATCGTCGGCATAATCGAGCAGACGGTAGATGTGGGTCGCGGTGACGCGCGGCATGTCGGCGAGCGCGATCAACGCGGCATCGGCGCCGCATTCGCGGCACGCGGCGATGCCAAGCTTGATCGAGCTCGACAGGCCTTCGGTCGGCGCCCGGTTCTCGATCACCTCATAGCCGCGCGCGGCGAAATCGAGCCCGGTGTCCGATACGATCGCGATCCGCTTCTTGAACGGCACGCCTTCGAGCGCGGTGACGACGTGGAAGGCGAGCGGGTGCCCCAGATAATCCTGCTCGAGCTTGTCGGCATCGCCGAACCGCTCCGAATTGCCCGCCGCCAACAGCAGCAGCACGGTGTTTTCAGCCTTGATCATCGCCTGGTGTTTCTCCGAGAATGTCCGAGGACATGCGTCACTTGTCGAAACTTTCAATCGCCCTGCTTGTGCCATTGCTGGCGCTCGCTTGCACGAAGGGACGGACCGAGCCGATGACCACCGCCCAGCCGTCGCTGTCGCCGCCCATCGTCATCGCGCATCGCGGCGCGAGCGGGCTGCGGCCGGAGCACACACTTGCATCTTACGAACTCGCGATCGAGCAAGGCGCCGACGTGATCGAGCCCGATCTGGTGCCGACCAGCGACGACGTGCTCGTCGCACGCCACGAGAACGACATTTCGGACACCACCGACGTCGCCGATCATCCCGAATTCGCCGACCGGCGTGTCACCAGGACGATCGACGGCAAGAAGATCGCCGGCTGGTTCACCGAGGATTTCACGCTGGCCGAACTGAAGACGCTGCGGGCGAAGGAGCGCGTGCCGCTGCTCAGGCCCGGCAACAAGGCCTATGACGGCCGCTTCGAGGTGCCGACGCTGGCCGAGATCATTGCGCTCGCCAAGCGCGAGAGCGCGGCGCGCGGGCGGACGATCGCGATCTATCCCGAAACCAAGCATCCCAGCTATTTCGCCGCGATCGGCCACCCCATCGAGGCGCGGCTGGTCGCGCAGCTGAAGGCGGCGGGGTGGGATTCGGCGGAGGCGCCGGTGTTCATCCAGTCGTTCGAGGTGGACAACCTCAAGGCGCTGCACAGGATGACATCGATCCGACTCATCCAATTGATGGATAAAGACGGCGGCCCCGCCGATGGCGCGGTGGGAAGCTATGCGGAGATGGCGACGCCGGCCGGCCTGAAGGCGGTCGCCGCTTATGCCTGGGGGATCGGCCCCAACAAGGCGATGGTGATGGACGGCCGGGCGCCCACCGATCTCGTGAGGAAGGCGCATGCGGTGGGCTTGCGCGTGCATCCCTGGACCTTTCGCGCGGAGAATTACTTCCTGCCCTCGGCGTATCGAAAAGGCATCAATCCGCGCGGCCAAGGCGACGTTGCCGGCGAGATACGCGATCAGTTGCATGCCGGGATCGACGGTTTCTTCACCGATTTTCCGGCAATTGGTGTAAAAGCACGCGATGCGGCACGTGCTGCCGCCGCCGCAAGGAGTGCCGAGTGATGCGGAAAATCCTGATCGTGCCCGTCGCGCTGTTGCCGCTGCTGGCGGGGGGCTGCCTCGTCAAGACCGCCGCCAACGTCGTGACCGCGCCGGTGCGCGCGGGCAGCCAGGTGGTCGACTGGACGACGACCAGCCAGGACGAGGCGGACCGCAATTACGGCCGCGAGATGCGCAAGCAGGAGGCCAAGGAAGGCCGCGAGCGCAAGAAGCGGGAAAAGGAATGCCGCGAGCATCCCGACACCTGCCAGGGCCAGTATGACGGCTATCGCGCCGGATATGAGAATTAGATTCGTATTCGATCCCTTCGAATCGTAGCCCCGGATTTGGGTTTCATCGACGCACTGCGTTGACGGATGCTCTTGTTGCGCGATTATCCCCTTCGGGCACGTAGTTGCCGATCGCCCTGTTTGGATCACCTCCCCGGCGAAGGCCGGGGCCCAGCATCGGGCCGGCCGTAACTGGGCCCCGGCCTTCGCCGGGGAGGTGAATAGAAATACGTTCCCGAAAGGGACAATCGCCCCCTTGTTGCGGGCGGTGTGAAGTGGAGAAAGTGGAGAGCGTCGCGGGATTTTGCCCGGGATGCGCCCGCAACGCCCCGGGATGGCGGCCGGGACGCGACACCGACGCGACAATGAGGCGACACCCATGCACCGTCCATGCGCCCGGCGGGCGTCCCCGGCGCGACACTCGCGCAACGCCCGCGCGCCGCAACCGCGCCGCTGCCGGTATCGCGCAACGCGGCGGGCGCGGGAGAGCAATCCTGTTCCATCCTGCAGGATAGAACATAAAACGAACGTGTAGGACAGGGGGTTCAGACCCCAGGGCGGCCCCGTCGAGATCCGAATGCTTTCTTGAGCACCGCTGCCGCTATAGCCTGGACTTGACTTAGCGCGCCGCGGCGCTCGCCTTGGTGACGCGCCAGATCGTGTTGCCGACATCGTCGGCGACCAGCAGTCCGCCTTCGCCTTCGATCACGCCGACCGGACGCCCATAAGCGTCGTCTTCGTCCTTGCTGAGGAAGCCCGTCAACACGTCGATCGGCTTGGCGCCTTTGGTCGGAAAGCCGCGCTGATCGAAGGGGATGAAGATCACCTTGTAGCCGGATTTGGGCTTGCGGTTCCACGACCCGTGCTGGCTGACGAAGGCGCCATAGGCGAAGCGATCGCCGAGCAGCGTCTGGCGCGCGAAGACGAGGCCGAGCGCAGCGGTGTGGGCGCCCAGCGCGTAATCGGGCCGCTTCGAATATTCCTGCATCGCCGGATTCTGCGGCTCGACGCGCGTGTCGGGATAGCCGCCCCAATAGAACCACGGCCAGCCGAAGAAATCGCCCATCGCCACGGTGGTCAGGTAATCGGGCGGTACGTCCGATCCCAGCATGTCGCGTTCGTTGACGACCGCCCATAATTGGCCGGTGCCGGGCTCGAAATCCATGCCGTTGGGGTTGCGCATGCCGGCGGCGTAGATGCGGAAGGTCTTGGCCGCAGGATCGACCTCGAGGATGTTGGCGCGATTCTGTTCGGCGTCGATGCCGTTCTCGGCGATGTTGCTCGACGAGCCGACGGTTACGTAGAGGTGCTTGCCGTCGGGCTCCGCGATCACGTTGCGCGCCCAGTGATTGCCGCCGCCGGGCAGGCCGATCACCTTTTCCGGCTTGGCGGTGATCTTCGTCTGCCCCGGCTGATAGGGAAAGCGCAGCAGCGCATCGGTATCGGCGACGTAGAGGCTGTCGCCCATCAGCGCCATGCCGAACGGCGAATTGAGGCCCGAGAGGAAGGTCGAGCGTGCCTCGGCGATGCCGTCATGGTTGGCGTCGCGCAGCAGCGTGATGCGGTTGGCCGAGGGCACGCCCGCGCCGGCCTTGCCCATCAGATGCTTCATCACCGTGCCGGCGATCCCGCTGCCCTCGCGCGGGGGCGAGTTGGTCTCGGCGACCAATATGTCACCATTGGGCAGACGATAGAGCCAGCGCGGATGATCGAGCCCGGTCGCGAAGGCGTTGACCGCGAGCCCCGGCGCGGCGGTAGGCGTCTGCCCGTCCCTCCAGCCGACCGCATCGGCGACGTTCATCGTCGGCACCACCTGGTTGCGCGGCGCGGTGATGTCGGGCCGCGCGCCCATCACCGCGGCGACCGGCACGCGCGCGACATCGGGGCGGCTCAGCCAGAACCAGAAGCCCGCGGCGACGATCACGACCAACAGGACGACGATCAGGACATGCCTCGTCATTCGCTTCACGCTTCTTCCTCCTCAGCCTGTCGTGCCGGCGGATGCAGCCGCACCCGCGCGACGCGGCGCGGATCGGCCTCGACCACTTCGAGCGTCCAGCCCGAATCGTGCTCCAGGCATTCGCCGGCCTGCGGCACATGGCCCGCGAGCGTCGCGGCAAGCCCGCCGATCGTCTCGACATCGTCCTCGGTCTCGGCGAGGCGCGGGTCGATCGTCTCGGCGACGTCCTCCAGCTCGGCGCGGGCGTCGGCTTCCCAGCCGCCGCCCTCGATCGGCACGATCAGCGCCTGCGGCGCCTCGTCATGCTCGTCCTCGATGTCGCCGACGATCTCCTCGATCAGATCCTCGATCGTCACCAACCCCTCGGTGCCCGAATATTCGTCGAGCACGATCGCGAGATGGACGCGGCGCTGGCGCATGTCGGCGAGCAGATCGAGCGCGCCGCGCGATTGCGGCACGTAGAGCGGCTCGCGGATCAGCCGCGCGATGCTCTGCGGCGGCGGCGCGCCGGTCGCGAGGATCGCGAACACGTCCTTGATGTGGACCATGCCGATGATGGTGTCGAGCGCTTCGCGATAGACGGGGAGGCGGCTGTGCCCCGCCTCGGCAAAGATGCGGACGAGGTCGTCGAAGGCGATGCCTTCCTCGACCGCGATTATATCCGCACGCGGCACGCCGACGTCGCCCGCGTCGCGCTCGCCGAAATGGAGCAGGTTGCGCACCATCTGGCGTTCGAGCGGGGTGAGATCGCCCTTGGCGTCGGGCGCGGGATCGCCCTCGTGCTCGTCGATCACTTCCTCGAGCCGGGCCCGCAGCGTCTCGTCGGCCTCGTCGCCGAACAGCAGCGCGCGCAGGCCGCGCCATATCCCGCCGCTATCGGCGGGCGTGGTACTCGAATCGTCGGGCATCGGTCGTCGTCATTTCCTTGATAGGAGCCGCCATATAAGGGCGCGGCGCGGCGTTCGTTAAGAGGGCGCGTGCGCTTACGCGTCATCCTCGCGGATGAGATAGGGATCGGCAAGCCCGAGATCGGCCATCGCCTGACGCTCGATCTCCTCCATATCCTCGGCTTCCGCGTCGTCGATATGATCGTAGCCGAGCAGGTGGAGGGTGCCGTGAACGATCAGGTGCGTGGCATGATCCTCGATCGAGAGGCCTTTCTCCGCTGCCTCGCGCGCGCACACGCCATGCGCGAGCACGATGTCCCCGAGCAGCACCTCGCCGTCGTCCGAATTCTCGCTGATCGCCTCGATCAGATCAGGCTGGACCATCGGGAAGGAAAGGACATTGGTGGGCTTGTCCTTGCCGCGATAGTCGCGATTGAGCACGCGCACCTCCTCGTCCGAGGTCAGCCGCACCGAAATCTCGATCTGAGCCGGGGTGTCGATCAACGGGCCGTGCGGCGTACGCGCGACCGCCGCTGTCGCCGCCCTGGCGGCGAGCGCCGTCCAGTCAGCGTCGGGCCAAGGCTCCTCGCGGCCAAGTTCGATCTCGATCAAGCTTCCACCCCTTCATACGCCTCGACAATCCGTCCCACGATCGGGTGGCGCACCACGTCGGCGGCGGTGAAGCGGACCATCGAAATGCCTTCGATCCCTTCGAGGCGCGCGGTGGCGTCGGCGAGGCCGGAGGCGGCGACGCCGCCGGGGAGGTCGACTTGGCGCGGATCGCCGCAGATCACCATGCGGCTGTTCTGCCCGAAGCGCGTCAGGAACATCTTCATCTGCGCGGGCGTGGTGTTCTGCGCCTCGTCGAGGATCACGAAGGCGTCGGCGAGCGTGCGACCGCGCATGAAAGCGATCGGCGCGATCTCGATCTCGCCGCTCGCGATCCGACGCTCGACCTGTTCGGGCGGCATGCAATCGTAGAGCGCGTCGTAGAGCGGGCGCAGATAGGGATCGACCTTCTCCTTCATGTCGCCGGGCAGGAAGCCCAGCCGCTCGCCCGCCTCGACCGCGGGGCGCGAGAGGATGAGCCGCTGCACGCTGCCCGTGATGAGCTGCGCCACCGCCTGCGCGACCGCGACATAGGTCTTGCCGGTGCCCGCCGGGCCGAGCGCGAAGATCATGTCGTTCGAGACGAGCTCGCGCATGTAGTGCGCCTGCATGGGCGTGCGCGGGACGATCGTCTTCTTGCGCGTGCGGATCATGATTGTCGGCGCGCGGTCGCCCGCTTCGGCGCGGACGATGCCGTCGAGCTCGGGCTCGGACGCCATCGCGATCGCCGCGTCGACCAGGCCGGTGTCGATGTCCTCGCCGCGCTGGATGCGCTTGTAGAGATCGCTCAGCACGTCGCGGGCAAGCGCCACGTTCTCGGCCGAGCCTTCGAGCCCGACGCGGTTGCCGCGCGCGGTGATGTAGACGCCGAGTCGGTTCTCTAGCGCCACGAGGTTCTGGTCATATTGGCCGAAGAGCACGCTCAGGAGCTGCGGCTTGTCGAACGTCACCTCGAGGCGGGAACGGTCTCCCTGCTGGGCGGGAACGGGCTTGCGGCTCATGCGGTCCTTTCGTGCGCGCCGAAGTTGACTGTCCCGAGCGCATCGGCCGAACGGCGGGGGCGGGCACGGGTTCCGTGCGTGCCGCGGTCGGGAAAGGGAATGACGAGACTCATCCGATGCCGAGTGTGGCAGAATCGCGCCGTGCAGGACAGGGGATTCGCGGGTGGGACGCGGCGGCTTTATCGGGAGCGTTGCATGTTTGCACCGACGCGACGTCCAGGCGGGGGCAGGACGGAATTGCCGGCTGACGATGGGTGGGAAAGCGCCAAGCGTCTGGGGTTCGCCCGCCGCTCTCCCACCCATCGGAAACACAACTCAAAGGGGGAGCCTTAAAGGGCTCTCTGAGGCGACCCTTCTCAGAGGCGTGTCTCGCGGCAATGACCTACCCATCTGCGCCGAAGCGTCAACCCCAGTTTTGGATCTGGTCCCCGCTGCCGCGCCGATCCGAGGCGAAAGCCGAGATGAACCGGTGGCAGGAACGTGCTGATTAGAAAAATCAATTTGTGATCGTGAAGGCGGGCGTCGGCGATCCATCGGCCCGCGCAATTTTTCCGATTACTGGGAGAGGGCGCGAGCTTTGCCGCCTCGCGCGGAATCGCGATGGCGCGATTGCCGGCGATAAAGGCCAAGCGATCCGAAGCCGCTCGCACTTGCGCTCTTCGTCGCGAACCCATAGGGATAATGATACATTATATCATTGAAAGGCGTAGAATGACGGAAACGACGCGGGAAGACTGGCTCGATCGCGCGGCGTTGGGCGCGTCGGTCGCGTGTCTCGTCCATTGCCTCGCGCTGCCGTTGGTGCTCGCGGCATTGCCCGCGCTCGCAGCGATCGTCGCAATTCCCGAAAGCGTGCATCTCTGGGTGCTGCTGTTCGCGATTCCCACCAGCGGCTACGCGTTGATTGCGGGCCGGGCGAAACACGGCATCGCGTGGCCGCTCTGTCTTGGCGCGGCGGGCCTGATCCTGCTCGCGGTCGGTGCGCTTGCGCTCGAAGGCTCGCGCGAGACGGCCATTACCGTGTCCGGTAGCCTGGCGCTGGCCGCGGCGCATCTCGGCAACTGGCGCGCGCGGCACCGTTGATGCGCGGTCAGGCGGCGGCGCGCAGCCGCTCGGCGCCACCCAGCGAATTGGGGCCGGCGCTCTCGATCGTCACGTCGACCATGTCTCCGACCCGCGCGTCGGTGGTGAGATGGACCGACTGGAGCCACGGCGATTTGCCGAGCATTTGCCCAGGATTCCGTCCGGTGCGCTCGATGAGCACCGCGCACGTGCGCCCGACGGTCGCCTCGTTGAAAGCGAGCTGGTCGCGGTTGAGCGCGGCCTGAAGCCGCTGGAGGCGTTCGTCCATCACTTCGGGCGCGATCTGATCGGCCATCTCGGCCGCCGGCGTGCCGGGGCGCGGCGAATATTTGAAGCTGAACGCCTGCGCGTAGCCGACCGCGTCGATCAGGCTCAGCGTGTCCGCGAACTCGGCGTCGGTCTCGCCGGGGAAGCCGACGATGAAGTCGCCCGACAGCGCGATATCGGGGCGCGCAGCGCGCACCCGGTCAAGCACACGCAGGTAGGAATCGCGCGTGTGGCTGCGGTTCATCGCCTTGAGGATGCGGCTGTTGCCCGATTGCACCGGCAGGTGGAGGAACGGCATCAGGCTTTCGACGTCGCGGTGCGCGTCGATCAGGCCCTGCGTCATGTCGTTGGGGTGGCTGGTGGTGTAGCGGATGCGCTTCAGCCCCTCGATCCGGTCGAGCGTACGGATCAGATGGTCGAGCCCGCGCCCGTCGTCATCGCGCCAGGCGTTGACGTTCTGGCCGAGCAGCGTGATTTCCTTCGCGCCCGCATCGACCAGTGCTTTCGCCTCGTCGACGATCGCAGCGAAGGGACGGCTGACCTCGGCGCCGCGCGTATAGGGCACCACGCAATAGGTGCAGAATTTGTCGCAGCCTTCCTGCACGGTGAGGAAAGCGCTCGGTCCCACCTTGCGGCGTGCAGGGAGCGCGCCGAACTTCGAGGCGGCGGGCATGTCGGTATCGAGCGCGGCCTTGCCCGCGGCCGCGTCGGCGACCAGCTTGGGCAGGTTGTGATAGGCCTGCGGGCCGACGACCACGTCCACCTTCGCGCGGCGCACGATCTCTTCGCCCTCGGCCTGCGCGACGCAGCCGGCGATCGCGATCATCGGATCGCCGTGCTTCCTGAGCCGCCCGATGTCCGAATAGACCTTCTCGGTCGCCTTTTCGCGGATATGGCAGGTGTTGAGCACCACCAGATCGGCGTCGCTCGCGTCGGCGGGGGTCAGGCCCTGCGCGGCCATCAACTCGGCCATGCGCTCGCCGTCATAGACATTCATCTGGCAGCCGAACGACTTGACGGCGAAGGTTTTCGGAGCGGGCTTGGGCATGGCGGCGCCTATACGCGCGATGATGCCTGCCCGCCACCCCGCCGACACGAAGGAACCGCGCCCGCGCGATGGGGTTGATGGCAGGAGAAGGGGAGTTTCATCGATGCGGTTGCTACTTTTGACGATGACAGGCGCCGCGCTGTTCGCGGCGGCGCCCGCATATGCGCAGATCGACCCGGGTGCATCGGCCGATCTCGGTGCGGGTTATGGCGCGACCGCGCTTGGTTCCGCCACGATGGATGGGACGCGCGCAATCGGCGACGGCAAGCACCACAGCGATGAACTGTCGCCGACGATGCAGAAATATTGCGAGCGCTGGCCCGACGAGGGGGTGTGTCGCGCCGATCGCGCCCGGCATCCGAACCGGGTCTATCGCCGCACGCCGCGACCCGAGGATGCGCCGGGCTATCTGTCGCCGACGATGCAGGAATATTGCGCGCGCTGGCCGGATGAAGACACCTGCCGAGAGGCGCGCGCGGCGCGTGCGCGCGGTTACTGAGCGGCGAGGCGCCGGGTCTGCGCCTCTACGATGCGCCGCCGGGCCTCGGCGGCGATGCCTTTGCGGCTCGCATGGTCGGCGGGATCGAAGGGCGTCAGATACTCGACTGCGACCTCGAAGCTCCCGCGCCGCGCCAGAATCCTGAGCGCGTTCGCCTGGCCGGGCTCGTCGCCGAGCCACGCCACGTCGTCGGCCGCCGCGCCGTAATTGAGCAGTACCGGCTGCACCATCACGCCCGGCGGGGGCGGTTCGAGCACGGCGAGGAGTGCGCCCTTGAAGGGGAGCACCTCGCCCGGCGCGCTCGTCGTGCCTTCGGGGAAGATCGTGACCGGCCATTGTTGCGCCAGCGCGTCGCGCAACTGCGCGATCTGCGCCGCGATCCCCATCCGATCGGCGCGCGCGACGAAGATCGTATGATTTAGCGTGCACAGCCAGCCGATCAGCGGCACGCCTTGCAGTTCCGACTTGGCGACGAAGGCGGTGCCGGTGCCGCCGGCGAGCACGAGGATGTCCAGCCAGCTCGTATGATTGGCGAGGAAGACCACGTCGCGCCGCATCGGCCGAGCGACGTCTTGTCGTCGCGCGCCGCAGATGCGCGCGGCGGCGCCTAGAAACCAGCGCGGCCAGGGCGAGGGCAGGCGGAACAGCCGCCACAGGCCATGCGCGGCAAGGCAGACGAGAAGCGCGAGGACGAGCCCCGCGAGCCTCAGGCCGATCCGAATGCGGCCGGCGGCGTCAATTCTTGCGGTCGAGCGCGACGCCGTAGAGTTCCATGCGGTGATCGACGAGGCGGAAGCCCAGCCGCTCGGCGATCTGCTTCTGGAGCTGCTCGAGCTCGGGATCGACGAATTCGAGCACCTTGCCGGTTTCGACGTCGATCAGATGGTCGTGATGCGATTCGGGCGCGGGCTCGTAGCGCGAACGGCCGTCGCCGAAATCGTGGCGATCGAGGATTCCTGCCTCTTCGAACAGCCGCACCGTGCGGTAGACGGTCGCGATCGAGATGCCCGGATCAATCGCCGAGGCGCGCTCGTAGACCTTCTCGACATCGGGATGGTCGTCGGCGTCAGAGAGCACGCGCGCGATGACGCGACGCTGCTCGGTGATGCGGAGGCCCTTTTCGTTGCACAGGGCTTCGAGGTCGATCTTGCGCGGCATGATCCCGATGTAATGCGATATCGCCCGGGGGCCAAGGGCGACCGACTCGCAACAAGCAGTTGTTTGTCGTGCTATCGCACGAAGGCGGCGCCGGCCCGCTCCCCCACCCGACCACCCACGGCAATATTCTATGGGTGGTCGGGTGGGGGAGCGGGCCGGCGCCGCAACAAATCAACGCCCCTTGCGGCGCTTGGTCTTGGTGCCGAGGCCGATCTTCTTCGCCAGGGTGCGGCGCTGCTCGGCGTAATTGGGCGCGACCATCGGATAGTCGGCGGGCAGGTTCCACTTCTGCCGATATTGTTCGGGCGTCATCTGATAATGCGTCATCAGGTGCCGCTTGAGCATCTTGAGCTTCTTCCCGTCCTCGAGACAGACGATATAGTCCGGCTTCACCGAAGAACGGATCGAAACGGCGGGCTCCTGCTTGACTTGCGGAGCTTCGGCAGGCTTGCCGAGCGCCGCGAGCGCGCCGTGGACGTTCTGGATGATCAACGGAAGATCGGAAACCGCGACGCTGTTGTTGCTGACATGCGCGGCGACAATATCCGCTGTCAGCGTAACCAGCGTTTCCTGCATGTCGGTGTCGGTATCCATGTTGTTCCTTTCGATCCCTACTGCCCGTTGGGGGTTACAGGCACGTCTATCTCTATCGAGCGGTTGCCCCCATAGTGCAAGTAGAGTTTCCGGCCTGAAATCGTGCCGTCAGCGCAGCACGCGCATGAAAGTATGCGCGTCGAACAACTTTCCGTTGCTTCCGCGATAATAACCGCGGCGTTCACCAATCTTCCGGAATCCCGCCTGGCGATAGAGCGCGATCGCGGCATTGCTTGCGCGCACCTCGAGATGAAGTTTGACTACTCCCGTCGTTTCGGCTTCGGCAATCACGGCGCGCAGCAACGCGCGGCCGACGCCGCGCCGGCGGCGCGCGGGATCGACCGCGAGCAGCAGCAATTCGGCTTCGTCCATGATCGTGCGCGTGATCGCGAAGCCGGCGGCGTGGCCGTCGATCTCGGCGATCGTCAGCGCGACCCCGGGCATCGCCATGACGCCCGCGCACTGGCTGCGCGTCCACGCCTCGCCGTAGCGCGGATCGAACGCGGCCTGCATGATCGGCTCGATGAGCGCGAGATCGTCGATGCCGCCGCGATGGAGCGTGACCTGGGTGAGGACGGTGCTCATGCGCGCGCCGCCTGCGGCACCGCGTCGGGCGGGCGGCCGTAGATCGGGCTCGGCGGCAGCGCGCGGAAGCCGGAGGGCAGCAGCATCACCTCGGCGGCGCGGGGCAGCGCTTCACGGGCGTCGATCCCGTCGCCGAGCCAGCGGATGCCGCTGCCGACCGCGCGACGACCGGCGAGCGCGGCGCGCGCGGCCTCGGGCTTGAGCGAAGCGAGCGGGGCGTCGGCGGCGAGCGGGCGCGAATAAGGGTGCATGAACACCTCGCCATGCCCGCCCTCGAGCACGACGGCAAGCCGATCGAGCGCGGGATCGCGCGCGAATTCGGCTGCCGCGATCAGCGCGGTCGAGGAATAGCCGGCCACCGGCACGCCCCATCCGATCGCAAGCCCGCGCGCGGCGGCGATGCCCACGCGGGTGCCGGTGAAGCTGCCCGGCCCGACATCGACCAGGATCGCGTCGGCGCGCCCGCCCTCGGGGAGGTCGGCGATCATCGGCACCAGCTGTTCGGCGTGGCCGCGGCCTACCACCTCGTGGCGCTCAGTGAAGCATCGATTGCCGTCGAGCAGCGCGACCGAGCACGCGGCGGTGGCGGTATCGATGACGAGGGTGCGGGCCATGTAGTCGCGGCATCTCTTGATGATCGAAAGACTCCAGCTTTCGCTGGAGCGACGGAATGCGTCAATCGATCCGGTTGAAGCGCTCGAAATCGGGGCGGGGCGAGCGGCCGAAAATCGTCGCGGGATCGCCATGGCCGAGCGTCGAGATGAAGTTCGGCCGCACGTGCGGCTGATCGGCGAAGAACGCCTGCTGCACCGCATCGGCGTCGAACCCCGACATCGGGCCGGTGTCGAGCCCGATCGCGCGCGCGGCGATGAGGAAATAGGCGCCCTGGAGCGACGAGTTGCGGAACGCATGCTCGCGCCGCAGCGCAAGCTTGTCGTCGCCGTCGAACCAGCTCTTCGCGTCGGTATGCGGGAAGAGGAAGGGCAGATGCTCGTGGAAATTCTCGTCCATGCCGATGATCACGGCCGCGGGCGCTTTCCTGATCTTGTCGGGATTGGTGCCGGTCGCGAACGAGGCGAGCTTGTCCTTCGCCTGCTGGCTCAGGCACCAGACGAAGCGCGCGGGCTGCTGGTTGGCCGAGGTCGGGCCCATCTTGAGCAGGTCGTAGATCTGCCGGATCTGCGCCTCGGTGACGGGCTCGTCGGTGTAGCCATTGTAGGTGCGCGCGGTGCGGAAGATCGTGTCGAGTGCGGCGTCGGAGAGCTTCTCGCCCATTCTGTCCCCCTGGACTGGCGTCGGACGTGGCGGATCAGACCGCACGGACCTCGGTGACTTCGGGAACGTAATATTTGAGCAACTGCTCGATCCCGTTCTTGAGCGTCGCGGTCGAGGACGGGCAGCCCGAACAGGCGCCCTGCATCTGGAGGTAGACCTTCCCCTTGTCGAACCCGCGATAGATGATGTCGCCGCCGTCATTGGCGACCGCGGGGCGCACGCGGGTGTCGATCAGATCCCTGATCTGGTCGATGATGTCGGCGTCGGCGGGGTCGTCGCCGAAGCTGGTATCGTCGGCGGGCACGCTGATACCGGCGGCGGAGCCGGGCTTGAACAAAGGCATTGCGGCCGAGAAATGATCGAGCAGGATAGCGAGCACGTCGGGCTTGAGGCCGATCCAGTCCACCCCGGGCGCGGCGGTGACCGAGACGAAATCCTTGCCGAAGAACACGCCCGTCACGTCGCCCAGGCCGAACAGCGCCTCGGCGAGCGGCGAGGCCTCGGCCTCTTCGGGGCTCGCGAAATCGCGCGTTCCCGCCTCCATCACATTGCGGCCGGGCAGGAACTTCAGCGTCGCCGGATTGGGCGTGGTCTCGGTCTCGATCAGCATATATGCCATGTGGCGGCGCAGCGCGCGCGGATCAAGGGGAACCGAGGGGCGCGCTCGCGCGTCGCAGGGGTAGAGGAGGACGATCATGGCACAAGCGAAGAAGACCGGCGGTGCGGGCAAGACGGACGCGGGCGGCATTTCCGACAAGGTACGCGAGGCCGGCGAGAAAATGCGCGCGTCGGGCGAGCGCATGGCGGAACGCGGCAACGAACTGGGCATGACGCTGCTCGACCAGGCCGAGCAGAATACGCGCGAGGCGTTCGCGGCGATGCGCAAGGCCGCGCAATCGCGCGATGTTTCCGAGGTGATGCGCGTGCAGGGCGACTATCTGCGCGAACAGGGCAGCCGATCGATGGCGCATGCCCGCGAGGTGGGCGAGATGATCGCCAATTTCGGCCGCGACGCGATCAACCGCATGACCGGACGCGACGAGAACAAATAAGGCAGACACCACTCAGGTCGTCGCGCGCGCCCTTCCTCTGACGGCGTGATGTGCTAGCAGGTCGCATCACGATAAAAGACGAGGGAGCAGCGATATGCGCATTCGGGTTCGGGGGGCGGCGCTCGCCCTGGTTCTGGCGGCGACGGGCACCGGACTCGCGGTCGCGCAGCAGGTGCCCGCGGACATCTGGCCGCCCAAGGGCGACATTCCCGAGAACTTCACACCGCCCACCGATGCGCGCGATTACATCAAGAAGGAAGTGATGATCCCGATGCGCGACGGGGTGAAGCTCCACACCGTCATCGTCATCCCCAAGGGCGCCACCAACGCACCGATCATCCTCACCCGTACCCCCTACAACGCTTCGGGCCGCGCCGAGCGGATGGATTCGCCGTCGATGCTGTCGACGCTGCCGCTCGCCGACGAAGCGTTCGTCCGCAACGGCTATATCCGCGTCTATCAGGATGTGCGCGGCAAATACGGCTCCGAAGGCGTCTATGTTGTCACGCGCCCGGTGAAGGGGCCGCTCAATCCGACCGACACCGATCACGTCACCGACGCCTATGACACGATCGACTGGCTGGTGAACAAGGCGAACCTGCCGCAGTCGAACGGCAAGGTCGGGATGATCGGCTCGTCCTACGAAGGCTTCACCGTGGTGATGGCGCTGCTCCACCCGCATCCGGCGTTGAAGGCGGCGGTGCCCGAAAGCCCGATGATCGACGGCTGGATGGGCGACGACTGGTTCCACTACGGCGCCTTCCGGCTCGCCAACATCGGCTGGATCGGCGGGCAGACTGGCTACAAGGGGCCGGGCAAGGCGCCACCCTCGGGCGGATACGACGACTACGAGAACTTCCGCCACGGCTCGGCGGGCGACTGGGCGAAGAAGTCGGGCTACGACCAGCTTCCGTTCTGGAAGCGGACGAGCGAGCATCCGGCGTATGACGAATATTGGCAGGGCCAGGCGCTCGACAAGCTGATCGCCGCCAATCCCTCGAACGTCCCCACGATCTGGGAACAGGGGCTGTGGGACCAGGAGGACATGTACGGCGCGATCCATAGTTGGGAGGCGCTCAAGGCCGCGGGGCACATGGGCAACAATTACATCGTCATGGGCCCGTGGCGGCATAGCCAGATCAACCGCGAGGGCCGCAGCCTGGGCCCGTTCCAGTGGAAAGGCGACACCGCCGCGCAGTTCCGCGAAGACATGGTGCTGCCCTTCTTCAACCAGTATCTGAAGGACGGCCCGCCCATCGAGCTGCCGGCGGCGACGATCTACAATACCGGCGAGAACCATTGGGATCGCTTCACGACCTGGCCGCTCGCGTGCATGGAAGGCTGCCCGAACCCGCTCAAGCCGATCTACCTTCAGGCCGATGGCGGACTCGGCTTCGACGTGCCCGCGGCGGGCGGCGACAGCTACGTCTCCGATCCCGCCAAGCCGGTGCCGCACCTGACGCGGCCGGTCAATTTCGGCGACGGGCGCTGGGGCGACTGGCTGGTGAGCGACCAACGCGGCGTCGACGGGCGCACCGACGTGATGACCTATCAGACGCCGGTGCTGACGAGCCCCGTGCGCGTCTCGGGCGTGCCCTGGGCGGATATCTTCGCCAAGACGACGGGCACCGACGGCGATTTCGTCGTCAAGGTGATCGATGTGCTGCCGCCCGAAAATGCCACCGACGAGAAGATGGGCGGATACGAACTGCCGATCGCGCTCGACATCTTCCGCGGCCGCTATCGCAAGAGCTTCGAACATCCATCGGCGATCCCGGCGAACGAGGTGCAGGAATACAAGTTCCGCCTGCCGACGGTGAACCACGTGTTCCAGCCGGGGCACCGCATCATGGTGCAGGTGCAGTCGAGCCTGTTCCCGCTCTATGACCGCAACCCGCAGAAATACGTGCCCAACATCTTCTTCGCCAAGCCCGACGATTATCAGAAGGCGACGATCACGCTGATGCGCGGGGGCGAGCAGGGCAGCAAGGTCTGGCTGCCGGTGGTGCCGCTCGAACCGGAGGCGGTGATCGGGGAATAACGGGACGCGGGTCACCCTCACCCTTCCGCGGCTTCGCCGCTCCCTCCCTCTCCCAATGGGAGAGGGAAGGGGCCCGCGAGCCGAAGGCGAGTGGGAAGGGTGAGGGTGATCACCGGTAGCTTGAAGGGCGGACTGTCCCGCCTGTCGCGGCGATGAACGTTGCGTTCATGCAACCTTCTCGCCGGCCCCGGCATTGAAGCGGGGTCATTTCGAAGGAGCGACACCATGAAGAAGGCCCTGATCGCATTCACCGCGCTCGCGGTTGCCGCCCCCGTGGCAATGCCCGCGCCCGCGTTGGCGCAGCACCATCACCGCGGGAAGCACTGGGATGCGGCCGATCACTATAAGAGCGGGAAGAAGTATCGCGAGCGTCGCCTGACGCGCGCCGATCGTATCTATCGCGGGCGCGACGGCCGCTATTATTGCAAGCGCGACGACGGCACGACCGGGCTGATCGTCGGCGCGGTCGCGGGCGGCGTGCTCGGCAACATCTTCGGCAACGATGTGGGCACCGGCAAGACGCTGGGCACGCTGCTCGGCGCGGGCGGCGGCGCGCTGCTCGGCCGCGAGCTCGACCGCGGCGACATCAAGTGCCGCTGATCGGCTGATCGCGACAAACGAAAAGGGCGGCCCCCGCATCGGGAGCCGCCCTTTCTTTTGCTCTGGATCCCGGATCAAGTCCGGGATGATTTCGGCTACGCCGAAATCACTTCAGCTCGACGGTCGCGCCGGCGGCTTCGAGCTGGGCCTTGAGCTTCTCGGCCTCGTCCTTGTTGACGCCTTCCTTGACGGCCTTGGGCGCGCCCTCGACCAGCGACTTCGCTTCGGTGAGGCCCAGGCCGGTGATGGCGCGGACTTCCTTGATGACGTTGATCTTCTTGCCACCGTCGCCGGTGAGGATCACGTCGAACTCGTCCTTGGCCTCGGCAGCGGCGTCGCCACCACCGGCGCCGCCGGCGGCCGGGCCGGCAACCGCGACCGCAGCCGCGGCCGAAACGCCCCACTTCTCTTCGAGAAGCTTGGCCAGGTCAGCCGCCTCGAGGACGGTCAGTTCCGAAAGCTGGTCGACGATCTTGTTCAGGTCAGCCATTTAAAGTCTCCATTCGATTTGAAATCGTCACCCCAGCGAAGGCTGGGGTCTCTCGCCACAGAGAGATGCCAGCCTTCGCTGGCATGACGGCGATGTTACGTTCAGTCAGTTCAAGCCGCGTCCTTGGCCGCATAAGCGCCGACCACGCGCGCCAGCTTCGCGGCCGGTGCGGTCGAAAGCTGGGCGAGCTTGGTCGCGGGCGCCTGGACGAGGCCCACGATCTTGGCCCGCAGCTCATCGAGCGACGGCAGCGACGCGAGGGCGTTGACGCCCTTGACGTCGAGGACGGTTGCACCCATCGCCCCGCCGACGATTTCCAACTTGTCGTTGGTCTTCGCGAAATCCGACACCACCTTGGCGGCGGCGACCGGATCGGTCGAGGTCGCAAGGCCCACCGGGCCGGTCAGCAGGTCGCTGATGCCGGCATAATCGGTGTCCTCGAGCGCGATCTTGGCAAGCTTGTTCTTCGAGACCTTATAGGTCGCACCGGCTTCCCGCATCTTGATTCGGAGCTCGGTCGACTGCGCGACGGTGAGCCCGAGGTTGCGGGTGACGACCACCACGCCGACCTCGTTGAAGGTGCGGTTCAGCTCGGCAACGGCCTCGGTCTTTTGAGCACGATCCATGCCATTCTCCACGTTTGAGCTCTCCGAGAAGAGCCCGGTTACACGCCGGGATTGGGCGAACCCGCACCCGGAATTGTCCAACGATGGGGAAGGGCGCCGCATGGACGCGGCAGACCGGCAGGCGCCGGCCTTGAAATCCTTTTCCCCGTCTCGGCGAGAGATTAAGCCCCGGACTTGATCCGGGGCACTCGCTGTCTCGGACGAGACTCGGCCACGCACGCGTGGACGAGTTGGCGAGCGCTGTTAGCGGGATCGGCGGTAAAGTCAACAGCCAGAGTCTGTTTCAGCAAGGCTGAAACGATTGCGGGCCGGCACCGATTCAGCGTAGCTGAGAATGACTCTAGCCGACGCCGGGCGCCTGCATCGCCTGCACCTTCGACCAGGCGACCGGCGCATAGTGCATGCCGAACACCGTTTCGACGTCGAGCCCCTCGCGCGCGATCACGCTGGCGATCTCGTCGCGATATTGCGGCAGCCAGACGGCGTCGGGCCGCACCGCGATCAGGTCGCTCGTGTAAAGCAGCCGGTGGGCGGGCCAATAGATCGCCATTTGCCGCTCGCCGCTCGCGGTGCGCAGCGGGATCAGCCGCATCGCCGTGTCGCCGCTGCCGATCGTCGTCGGCGCGCTCACGGTGCGCAGCATCGGTTTGCGCGGCTGCTCGGCGAGGTGATCCGGCGCCTGGACGTGCGGGCTCGCGAACAGGCGCTCGAGGGTCGGCCGGTTGAGGTCGAGCGCGATGATCGGCACGCCTTCAGCGACATATTCGCGCAAGCCCCCGATATGCGGCCACGCGTCGGATGTGGTGACGACGCCGAGCAGCGGCTTGCCGGCCGTGCGCGCATCCGCGATCGCGGCGGTCGAATAAGCGTTCGAGATCGGCCCCTCGACCACATAAACGCCGTCCGGCTGCTCGACTTCGACGATGTTCCATCGGCCCTGGATCTGCGCGATGCCCGGCGCGATCTCGGTGCGGTGGTCGGCCGGGAAGGGGAGGGCGGCGACCGGCCGCCGCGCCGCCTTCGCCTTGGCGGCGGTCTCGGCGGGAATAGCGAACGTGTCCGGCGCGATCGCGGGGTTGAGCTCTACCGCGTCGATCATCGTCGTGCTCTCGACCGTGCCGTTGACCGAGCGCCGCAGCAACCGCGGATAGCGCACGCCGTTTGCTTCCGCCGTCCAGCCGTCCCATTCGACACGCGTCGTCACGTCGCCCCAGGGGCTCAGGAAGATATCGAGCGGGTGCGGCCGCGTGATCTCGACCGCCGCCGGCATGTGCGAGACGGGGGCGAGGTAGAGCTTCACCGGCGCGTCGTGCCAGCGGAAGGTGACGACGTCATGCGCGCGGCCATGCAGCTCCTCGGGGGCGGCACGGGCAAGGTCGGACGCGGCGAGCGCGGTCAGCAGCGCGCGCTCCGGTCCGAGCGCGAGCGACGCCTCCGCCGGCGCGACCGCGCTCTGCGATGCCGCGCCGAGCGTGCCGCCGCGGACCGCATAGGCGACGCCGTCGACCACCATATTGGTGGTCTCCGCCCAGTTCGCCCTGGTCCACCAGCTCGACAGGAAACCACGATTGCGCGCCTCGGTGCGCAGCGCGGGCGCGTCGCCCAGGCGGCGCGTCTCCACCGTGTCGGCGATATTCTGGAAGAACGGTCCGTCGGGCCGCACCGATTGTTCGATCGCGTTGCGCTCGACGATCTCATGGAGCCGGACCGCATGGATCGCGCGCAGCGCCTCGACGCCGCCCTGCGCCGCGAGCGCCTGCTCGACCAGGGTTCGCGCGGCGGGATCGGCGGCGGCCGCCGGGGCGGCGAGTGCGACGCCGGCAAGCAGGAACAGCGCTGTGCGCAATGGACATCCCCCCGTTTCGGATAGCAGGCTGGCGTGCTGTATTTGAATAACACACATGATCGAGGGCTGGTCAAGCTGAGAGCGAACATCGCCCCGCCGAGCGCGGTTCGGCATCCAAACCAATGATGCCGCGCCATCGGGCGGCGGGTCGTATGACCCCGCGGCACCGCGAATGCATTTTTCCGATGACGGATTGCTTTTGTATGATAATTCAGGTTTGAAGAAGCGAAGCAACCGTGGAGGGAGAGACGTCGATGCAGCGCCGGGATTTCTTGAAAGCCGTGGGGTCGAGCGCCGTCGCATCGAGCCTGTCGGCGCCGCTGCTGGCGCGCGGGGCAGGGAAAGCGGACGGAACGCCCAATATCATCGTCTTCATGTGCGATCAGTGGAGCTACGGCACCACCAAGGCGACGGGCCTCAAGTTCGACACCATGCCCACGCTCGATCGGCTCCAGCGCGAGGGCGTCGGCTTCGCGCGCAACTATTGCACCGCGCCGCTCTGCGTGCCGAGCCGGATTTCGATGCTCACGGGGCGCTGGCCCGAGGCGCACCGCGTGCGCATGAACCTGGCGGAGAAGGACGCCTTTTTCGACAAGGACATGTACCAGGTCGCCAAGGGCGCCGGGTATCGCACGGCGCTGGTCGGCAAGAACCACAGCTATCTCAACAAGGACGATCTCGACGTCTGGATCGAATATTTCCACGGCGGCGGGCCCGATACGTCGCAGCAGCAGAAGGATTACGATCGCTGGCTCACGGGGCGGCACTTCAATGTTTCCAACGAGCCCACGCCCTTCCCGGTGACGATGCAGCTGCCCTATCGTATCGTTTCGGACGCGATGTCGGTGATCGACCAGTCGGGCGACAACCCCTTCATGATGTGGGTCAGCCTGCCCGAGCCGCACAATCCCGAGCAGGTGCCCGCGCCTTATTGGAACATGTTCCCGCCCGAGGAGGTGCCCGATCGCTGCGGCGGACCCGAACTGCTGCCCAAGCTCGGCGAGCGGCTGGAGTGGGAATATCGGATGCAGCAGACGGCGTACCCGCCTACGGAAAGCCTGTGGCGGCGCTATCGCTCCAATTATTACGGCATGCTCCGGCTGATCGACGATCAGATCAAACGCCTGATCGAGCATCTCGAGACGACGGGACTGGCGGACAACACCGTCGTCGTCTTCACCTCCGACCATGGCGATTCGCTGATGAATTTCGGCATCGGCCACAAGGGGCTGGGGCTGCGTGAGACGGTGACGCACACGCCGATGGTGTGGTGGGGGCCGGGCATCCGCCAGACCGCCGCGATCGACTCGGCCTTCACCTCGATGGCCGATCTGATGCCGACCCTGTGCGAGATGATGGGGCAGGACATCCCGCACGGCGTGCAGGGCCGCAGCCTGCTGCCGCTGCTGCGCGGCGAGGATTATCCGAAGGACGAGTTCCGCAGCGCCTATACCGGCGTCGGCGTCGGCGGGCTCTATTACGAGACCAAGGACAACGTGCCGCTTGCCGCGGGGCTCGGCCCCACCGTGCCGGGCATGTTCGACGAGCTGAACATGGTCACGCTGAGCGGCAACCAGAAGATGGTGCGGATGGGGGACTGGAAGCTCGTCTACGACATGATGGGCTACGGCCAGCTCTACGATCTCGCGCATGATCCGTGCGAGCTCACCAACCTGTTCGGCCAGCCCCAGCACGCCAAGATCCAGGCGGACCTGATGGCGGAGCTGGCGATGTGGGTGATCCGGTCGCAGGACAGCCTGCCGACCGGCCCGCAGAACAAGAAATATCAGACCAAATGGCCCGCCAAGCACAATTGGTATGCGCCGTATCGGCACGGCGGGAGCCCGCCCAACGCCTTCATACCTTGAGGTGGAAGGTCATAGCGTCCAGCCCTCGCGATAGGCGCGGTCGAGATAGCGGTTGGCGTCGGGCGCGTTGGTGATCCGGCCGGCCGCGCCGTCATAGTCGATCGGCTGGCCGGCGCGCATCGCGACGATGCCCAGCAGCATGGTTTCGTTGAGCGGCACCGCGGTAGCGAAGGGCGACGACGCCTTGTCCTCGCCACGGATGGCGCGGATCCAGTTCATCTCATGCCCGCCGATGCCGTTCAGGATGCGCGGCAGCGATTGCGGGATCGCCGCGGCGCGCGCGGCGACACCGTCGCCGATCAGGACGGGCCGTTCGCCATAGGTCTCGTGCATCAGCATGCCCTGGCTGCCGACATAGAGCACGCCGCCTTCGGGCTTCATGACCGCGCCCGGCGGAAGCCCGCGCGGCGTGGGCGGCATCAGGCCGCCGTCGTACCAGGTGAGGTTGATCGTCCCGCCCTTCGCCTTGCCGAATTCGAAATGGGTGATGGTGACGAGCGGATAGCTGCCGCGCTGATCGCCTTCGGGGATGCCCTGCGGCCGCTCGTTCTCGCCCCAGGCGGAGTGGCGCGTCTCGACGCGCGTCGGCAGCCCCGGCTCGAGCGCCCACAGCGGGAAGTCGATCAGGTGCGCGCCCATGTCGCCGAGCGCGCCGCACCCGAACGGCGCCCAGCCGCGCCAGTTGAAGTGCGCGTAAAGCGGATTGTAGCCCCAGCCGACGGTCGACGGCCCCAGCCAGACGTTCCAATCGAAGCCGGCGGGCGTCGGCACCGGCGCGGGCCGCGCGACGCCCTGCGGCCAGGTCGGACGGTTCGTCCATACGTGCACCTCGCGCACGTCGCCGATCGCGCCGCCGCGGATCAGCTCGACCACTCGGCGGCCGTCGTCGCCCGAATGGCCCTGATTGCCCATCTGGGTCACGAGGCGCGGGTTGGCCTCGGCGAGCGCGTTCAGCACGCGTCCTTCGCGCACGGTGTAGGTGAGCGGCTTCTGCACATAGACGTGCAGGCCGCGCTCCATCGCCATCTTCGCGGCGACCGCGTGGTGCTGGTCCGGCGTGGCGATGACGACTGCGTCGATATCCTTGCGCGTATCGAGCATCCGCCGGTAATCGGCATATTTGTCCGCCTTGTCGTAGGCTGCCTTTAGCGCGGCACGGTGGGCGATCGGGGCGCCGTTGGCGTCGACGAAGGCCTCGGCGACGTGCGACAGGTCCGGATCGGCGATGGCGACGATGTTCTGGCCGGTGAGCCGTTCCATGTTCGCCGCCCCCATGCCGCCCGCGCCGATCGCCGCGACATTGACCCGATCACCGGGCGATATCCTGCGCTCGCGCAGTGCGGCTTGAGCGGGCATCGCGGCGATCCCGGCGGCCGTGACGGCCGCTCCCTTGAGCCACGAACGTCGGTCGATCGTCATCGATTCCTCCCCGGTTCAGGTCTCCCCTTGATGTCCGGTCGCGGGGCACGGCGCAAGGTCGGCGGCCCTCGCCTTCGCGGCCCGGCGACGGCCAAGTCGGTCTGTTCGCGCGCCAAATCGATATCGGCAAACCAAGTTAAAATGCTAACGTATCAAGGTATAGGCCTATTAATAACTTATCTCATTGCCATCTTTATTTGTCTGACTTATCGTTCGAGCTACGGCGAACCGCGATGAATCCGCGGGAGCCAATGAGGGAGGTTGGGAATGATGAAGAAGGCTGCGCTTCGCGCATCGGTATCGATGATCATCGGCCTGGCGGGCATCGTCCCTTGTCAGGTGTTCGCGCAAACAACCGATACGAATAGTTCGGATACCGGCAGTGCGCCGGCCGATTCGACGCTGCAGGATACGACGTCCCCGGACGACGGCAGTATCGTCGTCACGGGGCTGCGTCGCAGTCTCGCGACGGCTCAGGAGATCAAGCGCGAATCGGAAGGTATCGTCGATGCCATCGTCGCCGAGGATATCGGCAAGCTTCCCGACACCTTCGCGTCCTCGGCGCTCCAGCGCGTCTCGGGCGTCACGGTCACGCGGGGCGGCGGCGAATCGGCGGGCGTCACCGTCCGCGGCCTGCCCGATCTGACCACCACGTATAACGGTCGGCAGATCTTCACCGCCGAGGGCCGCTACGTCCAGATCCAGGATTTCCCCGCCGGCACGGTCGCCGCGCTGGAGGTCTACAAATCCGGCACCGCCAACATGATCGAGGGCGGCATCGCCGGCGAGATCAACGTGCGCGGCCGCAAGCCCTTCGATTTCAATGGCTTCGAATTGTCGGGCTCGCTGAACGGCGTGTTGTCGCAGCAATCGGAGAAGATCGCGCCGAACGGCAACCTGCTGATCAGCGATCGCTGGACCACGGGCATCGGCGAGATCGGCGCGCTGCTCAACGTCAGCTATGTCGGGATCAACTTCCTCGATTCGACGCGTGAGCAATCGCTGGTGATCGCCACCACCGATGCGAACAACGCGCCCACCGCCGAGCCCGGCCTGCGCTTCCCCGACGCGCAGGGCAACTTCCTGGGCTATGGCGAGCGCTGGCGCCCGTCGGCCAACGCCGCCGTTCAGTGGAAACCCACGCCCGAGCTGGAGATCTACGCGGACGGCCTGTTCCAGGGTTTCCGGTCGAAGGATTACAACCGCTGGATGTTCATCCCCATCTTCGGGGACATCAAGCTGTCGAACGTCACGACCATTCCCGGCACCAACCAGATCGATACGGCGACCGTCACTGGCGCGGTGCGGCCGGATGGATATTCCGGGTCGTTCAACGGCAAGACCGACACCTATCAAGTGGGCGGCGGCGCCATCTGGAAACGCGATCGGCTCCAGATTTCGGCCGACGTGGCCTATACCGACAGCCAGTATACCGCGAACCTCGTCAACGTGGATTATGCCGCGGCAAGCTCACCGGTGCGCGACGTCGAGTTCGAGGTCTCACCCGATGGCGGGCCGACGCAGACCTTCGTCGATTTCGACATCACCGATCCTGCCAATTTCATCAGCCGCGGCCTCTATCAGGAGTTGTTGATCGTGAACGGCAAGGATTGGCAGGCGCGTGCCGATCTGTCCTACGATCTCGATCTCGGCTTCCTGAAGCGGTTGCAGGTCGGCGTGCGCTACAGTGATCGCGACGCCGGTCGCGACTTCGGAAACTTCTACGTCAACAACGAGGCTGCAGGCATTCCGCTGACCGCGCTGCCCGGCGCGGTTGTCAGGAACACCTTGCCCGGGTTCACCTACAACACCGTGCAGCCGAACGTTTCCTATGCCGCGATCACTCGCGACAGCATCCGCGACAACCTGGTCGCGCTGCGCGATTTCTTCGGAACGCCCGAAGGCCTGCCGGCCTTCAATCCAACCGATAATTTCCGCGCCAACGAGAAATCCTACGCCGCCTACGCGCAGCTGAAATACGGCTTCGATCTCGGAAGCACCGTCGTGGACGGCCTGATCGGCCTGCGCGCCGTCAAGACCAAGACTCGGATCAACGGCTTCTCGCGTATCGAAGATACTGGTGGGGTGGTCACTTTCCCGCCGATCAGCGCCGAGAACGACTATACGGATTATCTGCCGAACGTCAGCGCACGGATCGCCTTTACCGACGAACTGCAGCTGCGTCTGGCCTATACCCAGACGCGCACGCGGCCGAACTTCTTCGATCTTCGGCCGAACCTGTCACTGGGTCAGCCGGTGATCCTAGCGCCGGGCGATCCGTGTCTGGATGACCCGACGACCGAGGAGTGCGTGGAACGTCTGCGTCGCGGCGGATCGGCCGGCAATCCGGACCTGAAGCCGCTCACGTCGAACAATTACGACGCGAGCCTGGAATATTATTTCTCGCCGACAGGATCGGTCACCGCCGCGATCTTCCGGCATGATGCCCAGGGATTCCTGTCGACGGTGGACGACCGGTCGACGGGCGGGCTGCGCATCGCCCGGCCGGTGAACCTCGGCAAGACCCGGTTGCAGGGGGCGGAGGTGTCGTTCACCAGCTTCCTCGACATCGACGGCCTGCCCGACTGGGCGAAGGGCTTCGGCCTTCAGGCCAACGGCACCTATATCGATGCCAAGGGCGATCTTCAGGCGAACTTCGCGGCGACGCTGAACAACGAACCGCAGCGATTCCCCGGCGTGTCGAAATGGGCGTACAACCTCATCGCGATGTACGAGAAGCCGATGTTCTCGGCCCGGCTCGCCTATAATTACCGTTCCAAGTTCGTGACCTATTACAGCCTCGAGGCGCTCGATCCGATCGCCCACGGCATCATCGAGAAAGGCCGCGGCCAGCTCGACTTTTCGACCTCGGTCACGCCGGTTCCGAACATCACGCTCGCATTCGACATCGTGAACCTGCTCGGCAATCCGCTGCAGCGTTATCGTCAATACGATACGGGCGATGCCTATACCCGGCAGGTGCTGTATCTCGAGCGCGCCTATTCGCTCGGCGTACGGTTCCGGTTCTGACGCCGATCAGGGCGCGCCGGGCGCGCCCTCCTTTTCCGCCCGAGCGCTGCCGCGGCACAAAAGTCGACCAGATTGACGACGCAACGCAGCCGGTGCGAGCCTGACGGAATCGTCGATCTCTTCGGGAAAACGCCTATGCCGCCGCATCGCCGTCTCGCCTTCGCGTTTGCCGCCGCGGTCATCGCCGTCACCGCCGCGGGCGCGCAGAATGTGCCCCCCGGCGCGCCGGAAACGCCCTATGTCGATCCCGCCAAGGCCTATCTCTTCGCGCACATGACCAAGGAGCATTACGGCACGCTCTATTATTCGGTCAGCCTCGACGGGCTGCACTGGCACGCGCTCAACGGCGGGCGGCCGGTATCGGCGGACTATCACGGCCACGCCTCGATCGCGCGGGGGCCCGATGGCCGTTATTTCCTGGTCGGCAACAAGGGCGACGACGATCCGCTGATCCGCTTCTGGGTCTCGGACGACCTCGTCACCTGGACGCCCTTCGCGACGTATCGGCCCGACCTGAAGAATATCCCGGGCCTGCCGCACGCGCTCCAGCGGATCGGTGCGCCGAAGCTGTTCTTCGACAAGGCGTCGGGCAAATTCCTGCTCACCTGGCACACGCCGAACGAGGAGGGCTCGAAGACCGATCCCGAGCGCTATTGGGCGAGCCAGCGCACGCTCTACGTGCTCTCGCCCGATCTCGAGCGGTTCGACGCGCCGCCCCGGCGGCTGTTCGACTGGGACATGGCGACGATCGACACGATCGTGCGTCCGAACGACGCGGGTGGCGGCTATTGCGCGATCGTCAAGGACGAGCGCTATCCGTCGTACCAATGGACGACGGGCAAGACGATCCGCATCAGCTGCGCGCCGTCGCTGACCGGGCCTTATCCGCTGCCGGGGATGCCGATCAGCCCCAATTTCCGCGAGGCGCCGACGTTGATCCGCTCGCCCGACGATCGCGACTGGCTGCTCTATTACGAGCAATATGCGGGCACGAGCTACGGCCTCTCCAAGGCGCCGACGCTTGCGGGGCCCTGGTATCAGGTGTCGGGCAATACCGGCGTGCCCGAGTGGAATCGCTACGAGATGGTGCCGGGCGCGCGCCACGGCTCGATGATCGGCATCAGCCGAAAGGAATATGACCGGCTGGTGGCTGCGTTCCCGGAGCGGAATGCGCTTTAGCCACCTCGCTCTATGCCCGCGAAATCGTCGTCGACTCCGGCCGCGAAGGCGACGTACAGAACTTCCGAAAGATTGCTCGCGCCGAGCTTTTCCATGATGTTGGCGCGATACACCTCGACGGTTCGCGGGCTGATGCCCAGATCGAGCGCGATCGACTTGTTCTGTTGTCCCGCCGCCAGACCCTTCAGCACTTCCAGTTCGCGCGGCGACAGTGCGGCGAGCCGTTCGATTGCTTGCCTCGAACGCGGGCTGCTCTTGCCCTGGCGTGCGAGCGACGCCAGCGCGTCGTCGACGGCGGCGATCAGTGCCGATGATTTTATCGGCTTTTCCAGAAAGTTGATCGCTCCTGCCCGCAAGGCGCGGACGGCGGTTGCGACATCGCCATGGCCCGTGAGGATGATCGTCGCGATCGGCAGGTCGCTCTTCTCGATCGCGGCGTGGACCTCGAACCCCGACAGATCGGGCATGCGGATGTCGAGCAGGGCGCAGGCCGGCCCGAAGGCGCCCGCGCCTTCGAGGAAGGAGGCGCCGTCGGGCCACGGATGGACGTCGTAATGCGCGGTGCGCAGCATCATCCCGACGGCATCGCGAATTGCCGCGTCGTCGTCGACGACATGGACCGTTCGGGATGCTTGCATGGCTCTTCTCCTCGGTCGGATCTCCGCAAGGTGAAATGAAGCGTCGTGCCCTCGCCGGGGCGCGTGCTCGCCCAGATTCTCCCGCCATGAACCTCGACGATGGTGCGGCAAATCGGCAATCCGACCCCCAGCCCGTCTGCCTTGGTGCTGAAGAACGCGTCGAAGAGGTGCATCTGCTCTTCGGACGAGAGCCCGCGGCCGGTATCCGCAACGGTGATCTGAGCGGTATCGCCGTCGCGCGCGACGGCGCTGACCCGTACCTTGCGAATCGGTGCGTCACGCACGGCATCGGCAGCGTTGCGCAGCAGGTTGAGGACGACCTGCTGGATCTGGATCTTGTCGATCAGGACGGCGCCGAGGTCCGGCTCGATCGTCAGGTCGATCACCTTCGCGAGGTGCGGATCGCCCATGCAGGCGAGGTTCTTCGCTTCGACGAGCACGCTTGCCAGGTCTTCGTGCACGAACTCGATGTCGCGGCGCGCCAGCATCTCGCGGGTGCGCCGGATGATCGTGGCCGCGCGCAGCGCCTGACTCGACGCGCCTGCGAGCGCGGTGTCGAGAACCGTCGCATCGTCGCGTCGAATCGCGTGCATCAGGTTGCGCGCCGCGCCGATATAGCTCTCCACCGCCGCCAGCGGCTGGTTGAGTTCGTGCGCGAGCGTGGCGGCCATCGTCCCCATCGCGCTCACCCGCGACATGTGAAGGATCTGTGCCTGGAGCGCCGCCAACCGCGCGCGCGTCGCCGCCTCGCCGCTGAGATCGCGGATGAAGCCGGTAAATTGGACCGTATCTCCGACCGCCGCGCGCCCGACCGTGATCTGAATGGGAAAGACGGTGCCGTCCGCGCGGCGCGCCACACCTTGTTGCGATCCGACGTCGGCGAGGCTGCTGAACCGCAGCGCGTCGACCCGATCCTCGCCCGACACCGATCTCAGCAACATCGATGCATCGCAGCCGACGATATCGGCCTCCGCATAGCCGAACAGCGATTGCGCGACGCCGCTCAGCGATACGATGGCGCCGGCGCTGTCGGTGATGATCGTCGCTTCGGGCACGGTGGCGAGGATCGAGCGCAGCTGGCGTTCGCGAAGCTGCAGTTCCTCGGCGGCGCGCGCCTCTTCGGTGACATCGTGCATCACCAGGCCGAAGCCGCGAAGCGCGCCATCGTCGTCGAGCAAGGCGGTCAGCGTGACATCGGCGACGAAGACGCTGCCGTCCTTTCGGCAGCGCACGTCGCGCGATCGGTAGCGACCCGATGAGCGCGCCATGGCGAGCACGTGTCGCGCCTTGCCGGCGAGGCGATCGGCGCTGGTGTAGAGCAGATCGAAGCTGCGCCCGATCGCCTCGTGCGTGGGCCAGCCGCTGAGGCGTTCCGCGCTCGGGCTCCACAAGGTGATCGTGCCGTGGACGTCGAGGAAATAGATGGCGTGGTTGGCGGCGGCATCGATCAGCAGCGTGAGTTCGTCGATCATGACCCGCGCGTCGGCGGCCTGCTTTGCTGCTACGCGCTGGTCGATGATCGCCTTGTCGCGCCATTCGACGATCTGCCGCGTGAGCGCGATACTGCCGGCAGAGACGCCGCAGAATATGAGCAGGCCGAGAATGTGCGGGCTGTCGAGCGTGAACGGTGCCGCCACGATCATGCCCGCCATCACGGCGAGCATCGTCGCCACGATGGCCGCGCGCGTGCCGCGAAATGCCGCGACCGCGAGAATCACCGGGAGATAGAGCGTGAAGGGGACGCGTTCGCCCAGCCAGGGCTCCAGCAGCATGCGGAGCACCGTCGCGACGCCGATCCCGGCGATCGTTCCGCCGTGCGTGTCGACCGTTCGCTGCAGCGCCGATCCGGCGCGACGGCCGGTTCGGCAGGCGGCGTCCACGTCAAGCCGACGCCCGGCTCTTGCTTGCGGCATCGCTATTCCCCTGTTGCACGCGACGCCTGCGGTTCCCTTCGTGAGGCACCGCTCGTTGGCCGTATCTTACTGCGCTAATGGGACGATTACCATCCGGGACGCTACGGATAGGCGCGCCGGGTTTTCGGTCATAGGATTTGCAGCACAACGATATGCCAGGCGCCGACCATCACGGCGGCGCACTCGCAACGAACCGCCTCGCGCCCCGCCGTAGCGTTCACCGGGGGAAGGCCGAAAATCCGGTCGCATGGATGTTCGAATCGCGTCGGCTTTGACCGCCGGCGCACGATGACCGGTGTCGTTCGCTCGCGATCGACGCCGCGTCCATCGATGACGAACAAAGGAGGGCACATGCGCGTCACGATCAAGACGATGGGTATTCCGGCGGTCATTGCGATCGCGCTTGGTTTCGCCATCGCGGAGCCGAGCCACGGCCAGGATATCGTCTATCAGCCGATCAATCCCAGTTTCGGGGGAAATCCTTTCAATTCCGCGCACCTGCTGGGCGTCGCTTCAGCGCAGAACAAGTACAAGGATCCCAACGCGGTTTCCTCGCAGGATCCCGCATCGCAGTTCCTGCGGACGCTGCAGAGCCGGTTGCTGTCGTCGCTCGCGACGCAGATCACCGACGTTATCTTCGGCGAGAACGCGCAGGACAGCGGCGTCATCCAGTTCGGCGATCAGGTGATCTCGTTCGTGCGCGGGGTCGATTCGGTGACGCTGACGATCACCAACAATGCCGACGGATCGGTGACCGAGATCATCGTGCCGCTGCTGCAGGACGGCTCCGACGAAGGGTCGTTGCTCGCGGGCCTCGGACAATGAGCGTCGTATCGGCCCGGCGCACTGCGATGGCGGTGCTGGGCAGCGCGCTCGCGCTCGCGGGCTGCGCGGCGAACGACCCGTCGAGCTGGTCGCAGGCGCAGCCGACCAAGCGCACCCCGATGACAGTCAAGCTGGAGCAATTGCCCCTGCCGGGCGATCGCGTCGCCGTCGCAGTGTACAATTTCACCGACCAGACCGGGCAGTTCAAGCCGACCGAGGGCGTGCAGACGCTGTCGCGCGCGGTGACGCAGGGTGCGACCTCGATCCTCGTCAAGGCGCTCCAGGAAGTGGGCAACCACGGCTGGTTCACGGTGATCGAGCGCGAACGGCTCGACAATCTGCTACGCGAGCGTGCCGTGATCCGCGAGATGCGCGCCGCCTATCTGGGCGAGAAGACGCTCAACCGGCAGGCGCTGCCGCCGCTGCTGTTCGCGGGCATCTTGCTCGAAGGCGGGATCATCGGCTATGACAGCAACACCAAATCGGGCGGCCTCGGCGCGCGGTTCCTGGGCATCGGCGGCAGCACGCAATATCGCGAGGATACCGTCACGGTCTATCTGCGCGCGGTCAGCGTCAAGACCGGCGAAGTGCTCTCGACGATCAGCGTGCGCAAATCGATCGCGTCGATCGGGCTCGATGCGAACACGTTCCGTTACGTGGCGTTCAAGGACTTGCTCGAGCTCGAAGCGGGCGTCGCGTACAACGAGCCCGATGCGCTCGCGCTGCAGCAGGCGATCGAAGCCGCGGTCTATGGGTTGGTGATCGAAGGCGCGAGCACCGATCTGTGGTGCATCGCGACCACGCCGCAGGCGGGCGAGGCGCTGCTGCGATCCTATTACGCGCAGCGCGACAATATCGACGAGGCGGCAGTGCTGCTGCCGCATCGCACCGACGGCAGCACCATCACCGGCGCCTGTCCGCCGCGGTCGGCATTCCAGCCGGCCCAGCGTCTGGCCCAGCAGCCCGCCGGGCATGCCAAAGCGGCCGGATCGCCATCGCCGACATTGAGCTATCGGATGCAGACCCAACCGAACGCGCCGGGCGCCAAGGCGCCGGCCCCCCGTCAAGCGGATGCCACGGCCGCCGGCGCCAGGGCGCTTCCCGCGCAGACTGCCGCTCGACCGGTCATGGCCCCAGCGGCGCCGGTTGCGGCGCGTCCGGCCACCGCAATCCAGCCATCACCCACACCGCGCGACCAGAGCGCGCCGGAAGGAGGTTGATCGAGAGACGCGCCCGGCTTCGGCCGAGCCTGGAGAACAGGCCCACCGACACCCTGATTGGCATCTCGATGTCGGTGGACCCGGATCGGTGAGGTTACGGGAACCTCGCCAGTCGTGAGCAGTGCTCACCGCCGGATGATGCTCCTTCTTCCGGCGGTGCGCAAGGTGCGGTGGCGCAATCTGCATCCCTCGCATGTTGTGTCGCCGCACCTGAGCTTTCGACCCTGTTGCTCCCGTCGTCCGTCGAAGGGGCCGGCCCCGGCGGACGCGCGATTTCCGGCAGCATTGGCGGCCGATGCCGCCAGATGCGGGGGCGATGTCCGTACCCGCAAACGACAATAGGGAGAGTGACAATGAAGAAGATGCTCATGGGTGCGGCATCGGTGATCGCGCTGTCGATCGCCGTGCCGGCTTTCGCCCAATCGACCAGCACGGTGAACCAGTCGAACACCGGCAACGGCGCCGTCGTCGACCAGACGGGATCGGGCGAAGGCGGTGCCTCGCTCATCGATCAATCAGGCGCGAACAACAGCGCCAATGTGACGCAGAGCGATGACGGATCCAATTTCTCGGGCGGCTCGATCCCGCCTGCGAGCGATTCGACGATCTCGCAGACGGGCGACAGCAACAGTGCCACCGTGGTTCAGGATACGACGATCAGCTTCAATCCGAACGTCTCGTCGATCGACCAGTCGGGCAGTTCGAACACGGCTGCCGTCACCCAGTATGACGACGAGAACACGTCGTCGGTGACGCAGACCAGCGACGGCAACACGGCGACCGTCCAGCAGGGCGATCCCGTTCTGGCGGGGTTCGATGCGAGCTGGGGCAACGATTCGACGGTGACCCAGGGCGGAGCCGGCGGCCACATGGCCGACGTCGCCCAGACCGGCCAGGGTAACGGCAGCACGGTCGACCAGCAGGGTGACGGCGATAGCGCCACCGTGGCGCAATCGGGCAACGGCAACGGATCGAGCGTGAGCCAGACCGGGCTGGCCGATACCGCGAACGTCACCCAGAGCGGCGACGGCAATTCGTCCGACGTCGTGCAGGATGGCGAGAACGTGCTCGCGACCGTCGATCAGGCGGGCGACGGCAACACCAGCCTGGTCGATCAGACGTCGCCGGGCGGCATTCGTCCGATCGATTCGTCGGCCTATGTCAGCCAGGCCGGCGACGGCAATTCGTCCGAGGTCTACCAGCGCGCCAACCAGGGCTATGCCGAAGTGTTGCAGAACGGCACCGACAGCACGTCGCTGGTGCTTAACTATGGCAACCGCTCGGTCGCCTATGTCTGGCAATTGTCGGGCGACCAGAACGACGCCACGATCACGCAGCGCGCCGAGGACAGCGACGCCTCCATCCAGCAGACGGGTGATCGCAATACCGCCAGCATCATGCAGCGGGAAGACAGCCCGCCGACCGAGAATTTCTCGGCGCAGATCTGGCAGTCGGGCGACGACGGCCAGTCGTCGATCGATCAGGACGGCGACAACCACTGGGCGCAGAACGACCAGCAGGGCAATTTCGACGTGTCGACGATCGTCCAGACCGGATCAGGCAGCTACGCCGGTGCCGGCCAATATGGCGACAACGACACCTCGTCGATCACGCAGGCCGGCAGCGCGCAATATGCGCTGGTGCTCCAGTATGGGGACGGCAACGACTCGATGGTGGACCAGAGCGGCAACAACAACAGCGCGGTGGTCCAGCAGTTCACGGACGGCAACAGCTCGTTCGTGACGCAGTCGGGTTCGTTCAACACGGCATCCGTCAGCCAGTAAGACTACCTCTCGATCCGGGGGCTTTCACCCTCGCCCCCGGATCGTTTTCATCAGGGAGACGACGACATGGCGCACCGTTCCTCTATCGCCGGCCTGTTGGTCATGCCGGCAGCCCTTCTTGCGCCGCATGTCGCCTCGGCGCAGTCGACGGCAACGATCGATCAATCGGGCGACGCCAATGTCGCGACGGTCGTGCAGGACGGCCCCGACAAGAAGCTGCTCGCGGCGATGACCGGGAGCGCATCGACGCTGAATGCGCGTCAGACGGGCGTCGCCTCGGCCGAACTCAGCCTGTTGAGCAGCGGCAGCGGCAATGCCGTCGACCTGCTCCAGAGCGGGGCACCCGGCGCGGCCAACCTCGCCGTTCTGAGCCAGAACGGCACCCACAATTACGCAACCATCGAGCAGGTCGCCGCCAGCGGCGCCGCCAACACGATCTCGCTCGTCCAGGATGGCAACGACAACGACGCCACGCTCTATCAGGAAGGAGCGGGCAACGATCTGGACGTCACCCAGCAGGGCGACGCCAACCTCGCCGCGATTTCGCAGATCGGGAATGCGCTGGGCCTGGACATTACCCAGGACGGCGGTGCGGCGATCACCGTTACCCAGACGGGATTCTGACGATGGCGGGTCTCGCACGTCTGGCGGTGGTGGCCGCAGGTGCTACGACGCTGGTCGTGGGCGCACCTGCGTCGGCGCAGCAGCGTGTCGATACCTCGCCCAACGCCGAGCTTCAGCCCGACGGTCAGGACATCACGGTTCGACAGATTCCACAGGATACCACCGCAGCCCCATCGCGGCGCAATGCGGTCGAGCAGCTCGGCGGCGAAGAGCGCGCCCCCGCCGATGTCGCGCAATTGCCGGGCGACGCCGAAATCCTGCCGACGGCGCCGGCGCCCGAGACCGGGCTCGAGGAGATCACGCCCCGGTCGCCGCGCGCGGACCTCTATGCCGAGGTCGCCGCCGTCTGGGAGCTCATTCGCCGGCGCGGGCAGCAGCCCACGCCAGAACTGATCGCGCGCGAGATCGGGCCCGACATGCTCGCCCGGTTCCTCAACACCTTTCCGGGTTCCGAAGGCATGTTCGGGGTCGATTCGGACACGCTGCCGATCAAGCCGCCGCGCGATGCGCCGCCGCCCGGAGCCGGAGGCTGACGTGCGGCCGGGAACGCTCCGCCTTTACCTCGCAGCGCTGGGCGCCATTTTGCCCCATGCCGCTGCGCCTGCACAGGACAACGCCATGATGGTATCTTCGTCCCGGGCCGTCGCGATGGACGTCACCCGGCAAAGCGGGCTGGTCGTCGTCAGTGTCGTCGGCCACAGCGCGGTGCCCAAGACCGTCCGATTCGCGATCGACGTCGAGGGCGCGTCGACGACGCGAAACCTTGCCCGAAGCACGGTGGGCCCCGATTCGAGAACGCTCTCCGTCGTGCGGTTCAGCGACGTGCCGCCCTGGCGCGTGACGCTGGATGTCGATGAGCAGGGCGGCGGGCACTACACGCTGCATGCCTCGGATAAGGCGATCGATTGAGGCGCGGGGCGACGTTCGGTTACGGCATCAACGCCGCGGGGCGGCGGCCGCCTTCGAGAAGCGCGGCGAGCGTGGACGTGCGGGCGGCGGCGGTTTCGAATTTCCCCCAGAAGGCCGCCTCGGCAAGGCGGACGCCGGGGTCGCGGGCGATGCGCGCGGTATCCGTCGCGAAATCGATGAAATAGATGGGTTGTCCCAGCGATCGACGCCACAGGTCGAGCGCTTGCGGAATGCTCCGGCCGTCGGCGTGGAGCGCGATATCGATCCGGCCACGCAGCGCGCGGAACAGCAGCCAGTGGACGGCGCCGAGTTCGCCCGCGGGGTCGTCCGCGAAGAGGCCGCGATCGATGGCGAGCGCCTCGGCATAGGTCGCCCAGCCTTCGGTATAACCCGCCGAATAGCGCTCGCGTACCGGATGCGGCGGGGTTTGGGCCTCGATCGGCAATTGCACCATGTGGCCGGGCAAGAGCTCGTGATGGACCACGCTGCGCAGCGTCCAGCGCGGGCGGCGGGCGATGTGCTTCAGATCGACGATGTAGAAGCCGCGTGAGGCGCCGTGGGGCAGGGTCCGGTAGCCGCCCTTGCCCGCGGCGATTTCCTGCGGCGTGAGGCGGCGCACCGCGACATTGTTGCAGACGGCGGGGAGGGGGCCCAGCCAGTCGGCAAGGTGCGGGCGCACCGCATCCAGCCAGTGGTTCATGTCGGCCACGGCGCGATCGCGGCCGGTGTCGTCGTCGGCGTAACGCCAGCGCGGGTCGGCGAAGGCGGCGTCGAACCGGTCGGCGATCGGGCCGGCGGGGATGCCGAGCCCGTCCATCAGCCGATGCGCGCGCCGGTGCAGCGTTTCGATCCGTGCGTCGAGCCCGGTGCGCGCCGTGGCGATGTCGATCGGCGCCCCGAAGGCGCGTTCGGCGAGCAGCGGGTAGCGGCGCGCGGGCGCATCGCCTGCCGCGGCGAGGCGGCGGTCGATGTCGCATCCCCATCGGGCGGCGTCGAGATCGAGCCGGCTGGCGAGCGGCAGGGCGGCCGGATCGAAACGATCGAGCGCGGCGAGACGCGCGGCGGGGGTCGCGAGCGCATCCCAGCGATCGAGCACCGCCGCGAGCTGCGCGGCCTCCTCGTCGGAACCCAGCGCCGCTGCAGCCGTGGGCCATTGCATTGCGAGCCCGACGCCGGCGATGCCGCCCAGAAGCGCACGGCGTGACGGGCGCGGCGTGTCGATCGGCACGGTCAGACGCTTTCGACGCGCGCCAGTCTTGGGCTCAGGAGTTGAACGGCGGCCAGCGCAACGAAATACGCGCCCGCGCAGATCGCGAACAGGGTCGCGTAGCTGTGCGTCGCATCGAGGATATAGCCGGTGAACCACGCCATCCCCATGCCGCCGATCGCGCCCACGGTGCCACCGATGCCGACGACCGAGCCAACCGCGCCGCGCGGGAAGATGTCCGACGGCAAGGTGTAGAGATTGGCCGAGAAGGCCTGGTGCGCCGCGGTCGCGAGGCCGATGACGAGCACCGCCGTCCACACGTTATCGATCGATTGCGCGAAGAAGATCGGCAGCACGCAGATGGCGCAGACGAGCATTGTCAGCTTGCGCGCGCCGTTCGCGCTCCAGCCCGTCTTCATCAGCCGCGACGACATCCAGCCGCCGGCGACGCTGCCGACGTCCGACAGAAGGTAGATCGCGGCGAGCGGCAGCCCGAAAGTGGTGAGATCCATGTCGTAGCGTTCGAACAGATAGCCCGGCAGCCAGAACAGGAAGAACCACCAGATCGGATCGATGAAGAACTTGCCGAGCGCATAGGCCCAGGTTTCCCGGACCACGATCAGCTTCGCCCACGGAATCGGCGTCACCGGATCGGCCGGATCCTGCTCGATCCAGGCGAGCTCGCCCTCGCTCACGCGCGGATGATTGCGCGGGTGGCGATACATGATCCACCACGCGATCAGCCAGGCGACGCCCAGCAGACCGGTGACGTAGAAAGCGACGCGCCAGTCGAACGCGACGACGAGCGCGGGCACGAGCAGCGGCGTGATGATCGCGCCGACATTGGCGCCGGCGTTGAAGATGCCGATGGCGAGCGCGCGCTCACGCTGCGGAAACCAGTCGGTGACGGTGCGGATGCCGGCGGGAAAGTTGCCCGATTCGCCGATGCCCAGCCCGAAGCGCGCCATCGCGAACTGGGTGACGGTGCTGGCGAGGCCGTGCGCCATGTGGCTGATCGTCCAGATCACGATCGCGATCGCGTAGCCCAGCCTGGCGCCAAGCCGGTCCACGACCTTGCCGAAGCTGATATAGCCGACGGCATAGGCGACCTGGAACCAGAAGACGATCGCGGCGAAATCGGTCTCGGTCCAGCCGAACTCGCCTTGCAGCGTTGGCTTGAGCACGCCGATCATCTGCCGGTCGACGTAATTGATCGCGGTCGCGGCGAACAGCAGGCCGCAGATCACCCAGCGATAACGGCCCACGCGTTCGGCCGCGCCTGCGATCTCCGGCGGTGCTGTCGATGCCATGGATGCCTCTCCTTCGTATCGTCTCTTTTTTGTCTGGGCCGCAGCTCAGGTTGCGGCGGCGATCGTGCAGCGCACGACGCGGCCGCCATCGAAGCGCGCCTCGATCGTATCGCCGATCTTCACGGGATGTACCCCGGTTACCGCGCCGCTGGAAATCCATTGCCCGGCCGCGAGGGGGATGCCGCGCTCGGCGAGCAGCTCGAACAGGAAGCGCGCGGCGCCGAAGGGACCGTCGAGCATCTCCGCGGCGCGGGCGGCGCCCGCTTGCGCGCCGTTGATCAGGAGCGACACGGGCCAGGAGTCGACGGCCGCCGTGCGCCAATCGGCGATCGCCGTGCCGATCACGAGCCCGTTATTGTTGCCGAAATCGGAAATGGTCACCGCCGGGCCGAGATCGTTGATCGCCGCCAGCGGCGAGCTCGCGACCTCGATGCCCAGATGGACGGCGTCGATGTGCGCCATCGCCTCGTCGATCGTGAAGCGGGCTTTGCCGGCGGGCGGCGGCGTGCCGATCCTGAGCAGGAATTCCGCCTCCGCGGCGGCGAAACCTTCGGAAAAGACGGGCATCGCGACCGGCGCGTCGGTCTCGGCGACGATGTGGCGAACGAAAATGGGGCCTGCGAGCCGATTCGAACCATCGACCGGCGGGTCGATCTTGCCGACTTTCCAGCCGCCGATGGTCGTGCCGTCGAGCGCGATCGCGGCGTCCTGCACTTCATACGCGGCGGCAAGGGTCGGTGGGATGGCGCCGGGATAGCGATCGAGCCCGCGCGCCTCGCGTCGTGCGAACACGAACGACCGGGCGATCAGGCCTGCATTCTCGGAAAAATCACTGGAAGCCACCCCAATCCCCTACACTGCCGCGGCCGGACCCGCGTTTTCTCCGTGGCTAAAGGAAACCGGTGTCATTGACAAGAAGGATCGTGGGCGTAGGATGAGGATTGCTAGCATAATGTTGAATATTAGAGAGAATTATCACAATTCCGGGATCGGTGGCGACGCGGCGGGACAGCGATGAACGCGTCGATCTCGGCTTCGGTGTCGCGGTGACACGTCCGCGCTTGGTGTTGATCGGGCGTTCGCGCTAGACATCGGTCGATGCACAAGACCGGCCAACCCACCATCAACGACGTCGCGCGCGTCGCGGGCGTCTCCAAGAAGACGGTGAGCCGCGTCATCAACCGCTCGCCCCTGCTCAGCGCCGACACGCGCGAGCGCGTCGAGCAGGTGATCGCCGATCTCGGCTATATCCCCAACCCGCAGGCGCGGGCGCTGGCGCTGCGGCGCAATTATCTGATCGGGCTGGTTCACGACAATCCGAACGCGCAGACGGTGATGAACGTCCAGCAGGGGATGCTCGAAGCGCTCTACGGCACCGAATTCGAGATGGTGGTGCGCCCGCTCAACCGCGGATCGGCGACGATGCTCGACGATTTGCGGCATTTCCTCGAGCGCCAGCGGCTGTTCGGCGTGCTGCTGATGCCGCCGGTGAGCGAGAACGACACCGTCGCGAGGCTGTGCGATTCGATCGGGTGCCGCTATGTCCGCATGGGATCGGCAGACCTCGACACGCCCGAGCACATGGTCGCTTCCAACGACCGCGAGGCGGTGCGTGACGCGACGCGATTCCTGATCGCCGAGGGGCATCGCCGGATCGGGCTGGTGCTCGGCCCGCATGGCTTCCGGTCGGCGCACGAACGCCGGCTGGGGTTCGAGGACGCGCTCAAGGAAGCCAACCTTGCCTTGCCGCGCAGCATGATCGCCGACGGCAATTATACGTTCGAATCGGGGATCGTGGCGGCGGAACGTCTGCTCGATCTGATGCCGCGCCCCACGGCGATTTTCTCGAGCAACGACGAAATGGCGGCGGGTGTCGTCCATGCAGCGCGGCAACGCGGATTCGACGTTCCACGCGATCTGTCGGTGATCGGGTTCGACGACACGCCGATCGCGGCGCATCTCTGGCCGCCGCTGACGACGGTGCGCTGGCCGATCGCGTCGATGGCGCGCTCGGCCGCGCTCAAGCTGATCGCGGGCGTCGGCAACGATCCCGCGCCCGAGGTGAAGGAACCGTCGATGTTCCTGTCGACGCTGATCCGTCGCGCGTCCGTCGCACCGCCCGGCGAGGCGTGATCGCCGCCCCGCGGGCAGGTCGGGCATTGAACTAGCTGCTGACACCGGTTACCAATAACCGAATGTTTCGGTTGCGCGGACCGCGCGACGCTATCGTCATCGAGGAGAGGCCATGTTCGACCGCACCTATTACGCCACCCATCCGGATATGATGGAGTGCGTTTCGAATGAGGAGCTGCGCGACCGCTACCTGATTCCGGGGCTGTTCCGCGCCAACGAATGCGTGCTCAACTACACCCATGCCGATCGCTTCGTGATCGGCGGCGTCCATGTCGAATCGGGCGAGGTCAAGCTTCCCGCCCAGACCGAACCGCCGTCGGCCGCCGGCCATCCGTTCCTCGAACGGCGCGAGTTGGCGATCGTCAATGTCGGCACGATCGACGGCGTCGTCACCGTCGACGGCGAGGCGTTCGCGCTCGGCAACAAGGACTGCCTCTACGTCACGATGGGCGCGAAGGACGTGACCTTCTCCGGCGACGGCGCGCGCTTCTATCTGGCGTCGTGCCCCGCGCACAAGGCGTTCACCACCAAGAAGCTCGGCATCACGCAAGCCAACGCGCTCGACCGCGGCAGCCTCGAGGAATCGAACGAGCGGACGATCTACCAGCTCGTCATCCCGGGCGTGTGCGATTCGGCGCAGCTCGTGATGGGCCTGACGGTGCTCAAGCCGGGCAGCGTGTGGAACACCATGCCGCCGCACATCCACGAGCGCCGCAGCGAGATCTATTTCTATTTCGAGCTCGACAATCTCGAGACCGATCGCGTGATGCACTTCATGGGCGAAGGCGAGGCGACCCGCCACATCGTCATGCAGAACGAGGAAGCGGTGATCAGCCCGCCCTGGTCGATCCACATGGGTGCGGGCACCAAGGCCTATGCCTTCATCTGGGCGATGGCGGGCGAGAACCAGGATTATACCGACATGAACGTGCTGGATATCTGCCAGCTGGCGTGAGGCTTTGCCCCCCTCCCTGGAAGGGAGGGGCTGGGGGTGGGTCGCCACAAGCGCTGCGCCCAGTTTCCACCCACCCCCGACCCCTCCCTTCCAGGGAGGGGAGGAGTTGCGAATGACCAATCCCTTCGATCTTTCGAACCGCGTTGCGATCGTCACCGGTGCCAATACCGGCATCGGGCAGGGCATCGCGCTCGCGCTCGCGCAGGCGGGCGCTGATCTTGCGCTGGTCGGCCGTACACCGGCCGAGGACACCGCGGCACAGGCGCGCGCGCTCGGTCGCCGGGCGGAGATCGTCTCGGCCGATCTCTCCACGATCGAGCCTGTGAGCAGAATTGTGGATGAAAGTGTGGAGAAGCTCGGCGGGCTCGACATTCTCGTCAACAATGCCGGGATCATCCGTCGCGCCGACAGCCTCGATTTCACCGAGGCCGATTGGGACGCGGTGATCGACACCAACCTCAAGTCGGTGTTCTTCCTCGCCCAGGCCGCTGCGCGGCACATGGTGGCGCAGGGCCGCGGCAGCATCATCAACATCGCCTCGCTGCTGAGCTTTCAGGGCGGCATCCGCGTGCCGAGCTACACCGCCGCCAAATCGGGCGTCGCGGGGCTGACCAAGCTGCTCGCCAACGAATGGGCGGCGAAGGGCGTCAACGTCAACGCGATCGCGCCGGGCTATATCGCCACCAACAACACCGCCGCGCTCCAGGCCGACGAGACGCGCAACCGCCAGATCCTCGAACGCATCCCCGCCGGCCGGTGGGGCGACGCCGCCGATCTGGGCGGTGCCGCCGTCTTTCTCGCCTCGGACGCCGCCAAATATGTCCATGGCCATATTCTCGCGGTCGACGGGGGATGGCTCGCGCGGTGATCGCGCAAAAACATAACGGGAGGATCGTATGCCGGATCGGATCGCGCGCCGGGATGTGCTGGCCGGATTGGGCGCGGGCGCAGCGCTGACGATCGCGCCCGTGGCGCGTGCCGCGAACTCGAGGCCGGTCAGCGCGGCGGCGGGCACTTTCGCCGGCACGGTCGAGGACGGCATCCGCGTCTTCCGCGGCATTCGCTACGGCAGGGCGAAGCGGTTCCTTGCGCCCGAACCGGTGGGGCGCGCGCGCGAAACGGTGGCGGCCGCCGATTTCGGGCCGATCTGCCCGCAGTCGCGCGGCGGCGATCAACCGCAATCCGAGGACTGCCTGTTCCTCAACATCTGGACCGCCGAGCCCGACGCGCGCGCGAAGAAGCCGGTGATGGTCTATTTCCACGGCGGCGCCTATTCGAACGGCACCGTCACCACGCCGCTGACCGACGGCAGGCATCTGGCGGCACGCGGCGACGTGGTGGTGGTGACGGTCAACCACCGGCTCAATGCGCTCGGCTATCTCTATCTCGCGCGCTTCGACCCACGCTTCGCCGACAGCGGCAACAACGGCCAGCTCGATCTGATCCTCGCGCTCCAATGGGTGCGCGACAATATCGCGGCGTTCGGCGGCGATCCGGGGCGCGTCTTCGTGTTCGGCCAGTCGGGCGGCGGCGCCAAGATCGCCACCCTGATGGGCATGCCCGCGGCCAAGGGCCTGTTCCACAGCGCGGCGACGATGAGCGGGCAGCAGGTGACAGCGTCGGGCCCGCTTCACGCGACCGAGCGGGCGCGCGCTTATCTGGCGAAGATCGGCGTTCGCGAGACCGACCTCGGCGCGCTACTCGAGATGCCGGTCGAGCGTTTGCGCGACGGCTATGCGGCCGAAGACCCGTATCTGGGCGGCGGCGTCTATTTCGGGCCGGTGCTCGACATGAAATGGCTCACCCGCCACCCCTTCTGGCCCGATGCGAACCCGCAATCGCTCGGCATTCCGATGATCCTCGGCAATACGCATGACGAGACCCGCGCCTTCGTGGGGCTCGACAGTCCAAAGGTGCAGGGGCTGACGTGGGAAAACCTGCCCGACCGGATCGCGCCCGAACTGCGCATCGACATCCTGCCCGAATGGGTGGTCGCGCAATACCGGCAGCATTTTCCCGACTGGTCGCCGCTCGACGTCTTCTACGGCGCGACCACCGCTGGGCGGAGCTGGCGCGGGCAGGTGATCGAGGCCGAGGAACGTGCGAAAGCAGGGGCGCCGGGCTGGGTTTATCAGCTCGATTTCGCCTCGCGCACCGATCCGCGGCGGGGCGCTTTCCACACGATGGATATCCCGCTCGCCTTCGGCACGCTCGACGCGCCCGAATCGCAGACCGGGACGGGGGCCGATGCGCGCGCCGCGTCGAAGGCGCTCCAGGAAGCGTTCGTGGCGCTGGCGACGCGTGGCGACCCGAACCATGCGGGGCTGCCGCACTGGCCTGGATACGAGCTGCCGACGCGCGCGACGCTGATCGTCGATGCGACGAGCCGGATCGAGAACGATCCGCGCCAATGGCAGCGAGAGCTGTTCGCGCGGGTGCCCTATATCCAGCCGGGCACCTGACCACCCACGTCAATCCGCGGGGCGCGGATAGGCGATGATGAGGGTGAGCGGCGCCGTGCCCTTCTGCACGATCCCGACGGTCGCGCCGTCGAACAGATAGGCTGCCGATCCGGCGCGCACCGTCTGGCGCTCGCCGTCCGAAGTGACTTCGCCTTCGCCGTCGAGCACGTAATAGACTTCGTCGTGCGCGATCCGGTGCGGGCCGATCGCCGCGCCGGGGTGGAGCACGCGCTTGCGGAACTCCATCTTGCGGCCTTCGATGCCGTCGGAGATGCGATAGGCGGTGCTCATCCCGATCGCGCCGTGCGGCGGGGCCTCGTCACGCACCGTGTCACGCTCGTCGACCACGACCATTCGCGGCGCATGCTGAGCGAAAGCTGCGGTGTGTTGCCCGAATGCTGCACAGAAAACGGCGCAAATCAGGGCCGGATTCGCCCGGCGTGGATTCATCGCGAACATTGTCCATCCTCTCTCGTTACGCCCTATTGACACGTGGGGGCTTTGCCTTCACGGTTCTGACACCGGTTACCAAAAAAGAAAAGCGCCGGTCGTCACATGCGTGACGGAAAGGGAGAAATGGCAGCGTGACCGGTGATTTTCGGCGAATCAGGCGCTCCATTGCTCCCTGATTGAATGATTTTACAGGGCCGGAAGCGCGTGAGCGACGATTGCGCGAAGCTACCGGTGTCAATTGGGACTAGTGTCGCCGGAGGCGACCGGAAGGGGAGAGGATGATGACGAGACGGGGTGCGACCATCGGTCGCTTTGCGGGCAGTTCGATCGCCGTGTTGGCGCTGGGCTTGGCCGCGCCGGCATTTGCCGGAGAACAGCCGGTGGAAGCCGGCAATGCCACGACGGCCGATGCTGCCGAAACCGCCATTGCAGAACCGCAGGCTGCGCCGACGCAGGTTTCGTCTCCAGCCGACGACACGGTGGAGGACAGCCAGGGCATCGTCGTCACGGGCTTTCGCGCCTCGCTGAACCAGGCGCTCGACATCAAGCGCGATTCGGTGTCGGCGGTCGATGCAATCATCGCCGAGGATATCGCCAAGTTCCCGGATCAGAATCTCGCCGAATCGCTCCAGCGCATTCCCGGCGTCGCGATCGAGCGCGACGCGGGCGAGGGGCGCGCGATCACGGTGCGCGGTCTGGGCGCGCAGTTCACGCGCGTGCGCGTCAACGGCATGGAGACGATCGCGACCTCGACCGACGGCGCGTCGGCCAATCGCGACCGCGCGTTCGATTTCAACGTCTTCGCGTCCGAACTCTTCAACTCGATCGTGGTCCACAAGACCGCCGAGGCGGCGCTCGACGAAGGCTCGCTCGGCGCGGTGGTCGATCTCAACACCGGCAATCCGCTGAGCTACGATCCGGGGCTGACGCTCACGGCGTCGGCGCAGGCGCGCTACAACGATCTCAACGACAATCTCGGCCCGCGCCTCGCCGGGCTGATCGGCTGGACCAACGCCGACCAGACCTTCGGCGCGTCGGCGTCGGTCGCCTGGTCCAAATACAAGACGGCCGAACTGGGCAACAATTCGGTGCGCTGGGCGCAATCGCCGTTCCGCTCGGTCAACGGCGTCACGTGCGATCAGGACGATCCCACGGGCGACTGTGCCGAGGTGGCGGACGCCTTCCACCCGCGCATTCCGCGTTACGGCCTGGTGTCGCACGATCGCGAGCGGTTGGGCGCGACCGCATCGCTCCAGTTCCGACCGACCGATCGCACCACGATCTCGATCGACGGCCTCTATTCGAACTTCAAGGAGAACCGCGACGAGCATTGGGGCGAGGTGCTGCTGCGCAGCAACGAAGACAATATCGACATCTCGAACTATGTGATCGACGACAACAACAGCATCATTTCCGCCGATCTCGACAACGTCTACGTCCGCACCGAGCGCTATCATCGCGAAAGCGAAACCGAATTCTACCAGCTTTCGGGAACGATCGACCACGAATTCAGCGACGCGTTCCGCGCCAAGCTGCGCGGCGGCTTCTCGCGGTCGGATGCCGATATCCCGGTCGAAACCTCGCTGATGTTCGACGATCGCGACGCGACCGGCTACAGCTTCGATTACAGCGACATGAAGAGCCCGCTATTGGTCTTCGGCCAGGGCATCGACGATCCGACGGCGTTCCAGTTCGCCGAATTCCGCGATCGACCTTCCAACGTCACCAACAAGTTTCGCACCGCGGCGCTCGACCTCGAATGGAAGATCGCGGACGATTTCAAGCTGGCGGGCGGGCCCTTCTATCGGCGGTTCGATTTCGCCACGGTCGGCTATCGTCGCGACGGCGTCTATTGCACCGCGTTCGATTGCCCCGACGGCGCTTATGGCGCGCCGGTGACCGATGACATTTCGGACATTTTCAAGCTCGGCGATGCGGGGCAGCCTTCTGGCAACACCAATAGCTGGGTCGAGCCCGATCTCGAGACCGCGGCAGACTTCATCGATCTCTACGGAATGACCCCGGTGTTCGACGAGGGCAGCGCGCGCACCGTGACCGAGGAAACGTCCGGCGGCTGGTTCCAGGCCGATTTCGAAACGCGGCTGTTCGGCCTGCGCTTCACCGGCAATGCCGGTGTGCGTTATGCGCATACGGCGCAGAAGTCACAGGGCTATGCCAGCGGGACCAACGTCACGGTGAAGCGCAGCTATGACGACTGGCTGCCGGCGATGAACCTCAACCTCTATCCGGCGGAGAATCTGATCCTGCGCGGTGCCATCGCCAAGGTGATGACGCGGCCGTCGCTGGGCTCGCTGACGCCGGGCGGCTCGGTCGACCAGTTCAATTTCGGCATCTCGCAGGGCAATCCGTATATCGATCCCTATCGCGCGACCAATTACGACGTGGCGCTCGAATGGTATTTCGCTCCCGGCGCGCTTGCCTCGGTCGCGTTGTTCGCGAAGGATATCGTGAGCTTCCCACTCGGCGACACGCGCGAAGGTACCTGGGCGGATAGCGGACTGCCGACGTCGATTCTCACCCCGGGCACGCCGGTCTACGACGCGATCGTGAACGGCACCGACATCAATCGCGAATTTGAGTTCAAGACGACGGTGAACGGTCCGGGTGCCAATTTGAAGGGCATCGAGCTCGGGCTCAACCTGCCGTTCTCGGTCTTCTCGCAATCGCTGAGTTCGTTCGGCGTGCTCGGGAACGTCACGTTCATCAAGAGCGATGTGGATTATACCGTGAGCGGCGACGTCTATACCAGGCCGCTCCTCGGACTTTCCAAGAAGTCGGCGAACGGCACGGTCTATTATGACGACGGCACGCTCTCGATCCGCGTCTCGGGCGCGTATCGTGAGGGCTATCGCACCAGCACGAGCGGCAACGCCAACATCTTCGAAGGGTTTGGCGACGCGTTCAACCTCGATGCGGCGGTTCGCTACCAACTCAACGAGCATATCGAACTGTCGCTCGACGGCACCAACCTTACCGACGATTATCGCTATCGTTGGGTCGATGATTTCGCGGACCGCAATTACGAGAACAACCATTTCGGCCGCGTCATCATGGCGGGGGTGCGCTTCAAGCTGTGATGTTCCGCGCCACTTAGGTCTTCTCCACCTGGCCGGTCGCGCGATAACCGCGGCCGGCCATTTTCTTTGCAAAGGAGCTTTCCCCTCATGGTCGATCGAAGAACCGGGCTGAAGGCGATCGCGACTGCCGGCCTGTTACCCTTCGTGCCCGGCGCGGCGCGAGCCGAGGAAACGCGCGGCGGCGCGACGTGCGACGCCTATGCGCACATGGCCTGGGGCAAGGGCGTCGAAGGGCAGCGCAAGGCCGATCTGGGCGACGGCCGCTTTCTCAATCCGGTGCTGTCGGGCGATCGATCCGATCCCGCCATCCTGAAGGACGGCGCGGATTATTATCTCACCTTTTCGAGCTTCGAATCCTATCCGGGGCTGACGATCTGGCATTCGCGCGACCTCATCAACTGGCAGCCGCGCAAGGCCGCGCTGACGAAGAACATCGGCTCGGTCTGGGCGGTCTCGCTCGCGAAGCATGGCGACCGCTATTTTCTCTACATCCCGGTGAAGGCGGCGCCGAACAGCATCTTCGTGATCTGGGCCGATCATATCGACGGACCGTGGAGCGAACCCGTCGACCTCGGGCTGCACGAGCATATCGACCCCTGTCACGTCGTCGGCGAGGACGGCTCGCGCTGGCTGTTCCTGTCGGGCGGCGATCGCGTGCGGCTGGCCGACGACGGGCTGTCGACCGTGGGCAAGGTCGAGCATGTCTACGACCCGTGGCACTATCCGCCCGAATGGGATGTCGAGAGCTTCTCCCCCGAAGGCCCCAAGGTGCTGCGGCATGGAGACTATTTCTATCTGATCAGCGCGGTCGGCGGCACGGCGGGGCCGCCCACGGGGCACATGGTGATCGCCGCGCGCTCGCGCTCGATCCACGGGCCCTGGGAGCAGGCGCCCAACAACCCGCTGGTTCACACCAAGTCCGACAGCGAGAAATGGTGGTCGCGCGGGCATGCGTCGCTGGTCGAGGCGCCCGACGGCAGTTGGTGGGCGCTCTATCACGGCTATGAGAATGGCTTCTGGACACTGGGGCGCCAGGCGCTGCTCGACCCGGTCGAGTGGACCGCGGACGGCTGGCTCCGGATGACGGGGGGCGATCTGTCGCGGCCGATCGCCAAGCCCAAGGGCGGCGTTGCGCTGCCGCACGGCCTCGCGCTGTCCGACGATTTCAGTACGCTCGCGCTCGGGCGCAAGTGGAACTTCTTTCAGCCGAGCCCGACCGAGCAACAGCGCGCACGGGTGGAGAACGGGGCGCTGCTGCTGGCCGCGTCGGGCGTCGCGCCATCCGATTCGAGCCCGCTGATGATCATCGCCGGCGATCCTGCCTATCAGTTCGAGTGCGATATCGAGATCGCGCCGGGCGGCACGGCGGGGCTGGTGTTGTTCTATGACGACAAGCTCTATTGCGGGCTGGGCTTCGACGAGCATCGCTTCGTCACGCATCAATATGGGATCGAGCGCGGCCGGCCGGCCAATCCGCACGGGCGGCGGATGCGCATCCGCATCGCCAACAAGCGCCATATCGTCGCGATCCACACCAGCGGCGACGACGGCCGGACGTGGACGCGCTTCGACCGCGGGATGGAGGTCTCCGGCTATCACCACAATGTGCGCGGCGGCTTCCTGATGCTGCGGCCCGGCCTCTATTCGGCGGGCAAAGGCGTTGCCAAGTTCCGCGATTTCCGCTTCGAAGCATTAGAGCCTGTCCCGGCCGGGTGGAAGCGCCGTGACGGAGCTGATTTTGGTTCAGGGCAAGGCGCGAGGAGAGAGTGATGCAGCACATCGTGATCGACGAGCAACGCAGCCCTGGGCCGAAATCAGCCCGCCGCTTCGCGGTCGCCTGCGCAAGCGCGCTGGAGGGCGTCGCTTGCTTGCGCGTAGCTTCGGTCACGCGTCCGCGCTGTGCTCCTACCCAGCGCGCTTGCGCAGGCGATCCCGGCACTTTCACCCGGCCGGGACAGGCTCTAGCATGACGCTCGATCGCCGCACGCTGATGCTCGCCGGCCTTGCCGCCCCCGCCTTTGGCGCGGCGACACGTGCCCAATCGTCCCCGCCGCTGGCAGGCTTGCCGGAGGCCGACGAGGAGATCGACCTGTGGCCGGGCGCGCCGCCGGGCATGCCCGCCACGCCGCCGCAGGAAGTGACGGTCGATCGCAGCAAGGATCGCGCGTTCCACGACCGTGCCGTCGAGCATGTCGCACGGCCGCGGCTCGCGATCTTTCGTCCGGCGCATCCCAGCGGCGCCGCGCTGCTGGTCGCGCCGGGCGGCGGGTACCAACGCGTCGTGGTCGATAAGGAAGGCAACGAACTCGGTCGCTGGCTCTCGGCGCGCGGGATCGGCGCCTATGTGCTGACCTACCGGCTGCCCGGCGACGGCTGGAAGGCGGGGCCCGACGTCGCGCTTGCCGACGCGCAGCGCGCGATGCGGCTGATCCGGGCGCGGGCGCGGCAGGATCTGGTCGATCCCGAACGGGTCGGCGTGATGGGTTTTTCGGCCGGCGGACACCTCTGCGCCGATCTGGCGACGCGGTTCGCGCGTGTCGTCTACGATCCGGTCGACGCGAGCGACCGCCTGTCTGCGCGGCCGTTCGTCGCCGCGCCGATCTATCCTGTCCAGTCGATGCACGCGCCGCTGGCGCATGCGGGCTCGCGCGCACTGCTGATCGGGGCGAATGCCTCGCGCGCGCTCGAAAGCGCGCATACGCCGGCCGAGAACATCCCCGCCGACGCGCCGCCCTTCTTCCTCTGCCATGCCGAGGACGATCCGGTGGTGCCGGTGGGCAATACGATCGAGCTGCGGGCGGCGCTGCGCGCGCGCGGCATCGTGACCGAGACGCATCTCTTCACCGAGGGCGGCCACGGCTTCGGCCTGCGCGGCGTGGTCGGCAAGCCGGCGGGCGTGTGGCCGGATCTGTTCCTGGCGTGGAGCCGGACGCGGGGGTTTTAGCTCCTCAGCCGAAAAAGACCCGCGCCGTGAGGGGGGAGGGCGGCGCCCAGCGTCGCTTGCACCGTCCCGAGGGGAGCATTCGCCCAGAGATCGCGCACTGATGCGCCGCGGGCGAGGTCCAGCCCGGCGAGTGGCGCGGAGACGCGTGCGGGCGTGTCGCCGATGTTGAACAGCGCAAGATAGCGGTCGCCCGTCTTCGGCTCGCGGGCGGTCCAGGCGACGCGGTTGCCCTCGCGGAAGAGCTGGCGGCCGTCCTCGCTTCGCTGGTTGACCGCGATGACTTCAGGGTTGGCGAGCAATGCCAGCGTCGCGGCATCGAGCGCGCGCAGGTCGCCGCCCATGATCAGCGGGGAGCGCGCGATCGCCCACAGAGTCATCATCGTGCGCTGTTCGTCCGCCGTGAAGCGCGTGCGGCGCTCGCCGAGCGCGAGCAGACCGAGCGGGAGCATGTCGGCGTCGGGCCAGGCGCCGGGGCGGCGATGCGGCGCCCAATTGGCGAGGCGTTCGAACTGAGCCAGCAGCAACGGCCATTCGTCCCAGAAATCGTCGCTGATGCGCCACATATTCGCATGCGCGGCGACATGATCGGCGGCCGATAAGGGCGTCTCGCCGGGAGAGAGGCTGAGCACCATAGAGCGCCCGGAGGCATCGATCGCGCGGCGCACCGCCTCGATCTCGGGCTCGTTGCGGTGATAGGGGCGGCTGATGTCGTCGACCTTGACGAAATCGACACCCCACGATGCGATCAGCCGGAACACGCTGTCGTAATAGACCTGCGCGCCGGGCTTCGACATGTCGACGCCGTACATGTCCGAATTCCAAGGGCAGACGTTGACGCGATCGGCGATGTCGCCGCAGCGATGGCGTGTGCCCTCGATCGGGAGGTCGCGATCGGCGGCGAGCCGGGGGACGCCGCGCATCAGGTGGATGCCGAAGCGCAGGCCCAGTCTGTGCGCCATGTCGGCGAGCGGGCGGAAGCCGGCGCCGCCGACGGCCGAGGGAAAGCGGTTGGGCGCGGGAAGGAGGCGCCCGAACGCGTCCATCGTCAATTCCGCGCCTTCGCGATAGGCGAAACCGGTCGCGCCGGGCTCGTACCACTGGATGTCGACGGTGAAGATGTCGTAGCCGGCGGGAAGCAGCTTCTCGGCCATGATGCTGGCGGTTTCGCGGGCCTGGGATTCGGTGATCGTCGCGGCGAAGCTGTCCCAGCTGTTCCAGCCCATCGGCGGGCGCGGGGCGAGGTCGTGGAAATCGGGCGTGACGGGCAGGCGCGCGAGTGCAGAGGAGGCGGCGGTGGTGGCAGCGAGCCCTGCGATCGCGCCGCGTCGGGTCCAGCCGGGCATCATTGCGGCTCCGCTTCGAGCATGCGGACTTCGTAGACGGGCGCGTCGGTGCCGCGCGTCTCGATGCGGACGCGGACCTTGCTCTTGCCGCGAGTGAGCGCGGGCGGGATTGGATAATCCTTCGCGACGAACTCCTTCACCGGTGCTTCGGCGCGGCGTTCCACGGCGATCTGCTCACCGTTAACCAGGATGACGAAATCCTTGTTGGTTTCCTCACCCCAATAGAGCGCGCGCAACGCCATCGGGCCTGGGCGCACGGCGAGGTCGAACTCGAGCCAGTTGCCGACGCCCCACCACGCCTGTCGGCCGGAGCGACCGCCCCAGGAAAGGAGGTCGCTCTGATTGGAGGCGAAGGCGTGGTCCTGCTCGGGCTGCTGCTCGCCGAGTTGGAGCACATCGACGGTGCGTTTGGCGAGCGCGGCTTTGGCGCGCTGGCCGGCGACGAAAGCGGCTTCTTCCTTCGCCCAGCGTTCGGCCGTGAAGGTCGGGAAATAGACCGCGGTGCGGCGGTCGTATTGCGCGAAGAAAGGGACGAGCGTGGCGGGCTCCGGCCTCGCGTCCGCCATGCGGAAGCGGTGCGCGGCGGCGTCCAGCGGCGTGAGCGCTGCGCCAGCATCAGCGGCGACGAGCGTGGGGGGAAGGGCGTCAAAAGGCGCGGTTGCAGGGCCGAGATCGGCGGCGAGGACGACGGGGCCGTGGGTGTAGGCGACAATCGTTGGATCGTCCGGCGTCGGCTCGGCCTTGAGCGCCATCGGCAGCGTCAGCGTGATCCGATCGCCCGCGCGCCAGCGGCGGCGGAGCAGGGCATAGCCGTTGCGGCGCTCGATCGCGACGGGCGTGTCGTTGATCGCGATGCTCGGGTTCTTCGCCCAGCTGGGGAGGCGGAGCGCGAGATCGCGGCTCTTGCCCGGTTGAGTGACGGTCAGCGTCACGCGATCCTCGAAAGGGAAGCGGGTCGCGAGGTCGAGGTGCCAGCCCTCCCAACGCAAGGTCGAAGGAATGAACAGGTTGACGTAGAGTGTGGCGTCGTCGTGCCAGTAGATCGAATCGCCGTGCTTCGCATGGCTCTCCATTCCAGAGCCGACGCAGCACCAGAAGCTGTCGTCATGCGTGGACCAGGTGCGCCGCGCGCCCGCCGAGAGCGGCATGAAATAGGCGAACATGCCGGTCGCCGGGTTCTGGTGCGCGAGGATGTGGTTGAGGTGGACGCGCTCGTAGAAATCGAACAACGCGGCGTCGGGCGCCCAGCCGTAGACGTGCCGCGTGAGCTTGAGCATGTTGTAGCTGTTGCACGCCTCGCAGGTGCGATCGGTGATGAAGGGCGCGATTTCGTTCGGCGGACCGAAATGCTCGCGCTCCGAATTGCCGCCGATGACGTAGCTGTGGTGGCGAACCACGGTGTCGCGGAAGAAGCTGGCTGCCGTCCGGTGCTCGATGTTGCCGTTCAGTTCGTAAATCCGCGCGAGGCCGATCAGCTTGGGAATCTGCGTGTTGGCGTGGAGGCCCGCGAGTTGATCCCGCTCGGCGGCGAGGGGGTCGAGCACCTTGCGATCGTGGATGCGCTCGGCGACCTTGAGCCAGCGCGGATCGCCGGTGATCGCGAAGGTATCGGCGTAGCTTTCGTTGAGCCCGCCATATTCGGACGCGAGCAGCTTTTGCATCTCGGCGTCGTCCAGCCCCTCGAGGATCGTCGCGAGATAGCCCGCCATGCCGAGCATCACCGGCAGCGCCGCCTCGACCTTGCCGAGGCGATACGCGTCGATCAGCCCGGCATGGACCTTGTGCCAGGTGTAGAGCGGCACCCAGCCGCCGTTGATGTCGAAGCCGCCGGTGCGGATGATGTGGCGGCGGACTTCCTCGAAGACGATCTTGCCGTCCACCACCTTGCCGTCGCGCTCGACGGTGGTGCCGCCGATATAGCCGTCACCATGGGCGCGCTGGCATGTCGCCAGTTCGGCGACGATGTGCGTGATGCGGTCGCGCACCGCGGCGTCGCCGGTCTGTGCATGCATCAGCGCGCAGGCGGAGAGGTAATGGCCAAGCGAATGGCCGGCGATGCCGCGCGCTTCCCAGCCGCCGTAGACTGGCGCCTTGGGTTCGAGGCCCGCGCTCGTGCGGAAATTGTGGAGGAAACGGTCGGGATCGAGCGAGAGCAGGAACGCGCGATTTTTCTCCACCGCGTCGCGGAAAGGCGAGGGGCCGAGTCGCACCGTCTCCAGCGGCACCGGCGCGACCCTGACGCGCGGACCGGCCACCGCAGCGCGCGCCGCCACCGGGCCGGCGAGCGCGACCACGCTCGCCGACGCCAGGAAGGCGCGCCGCGACAGCATCACTGGCTGACCGCGACCACCGCAACCGACTTGGCGGGCAGGTCGAACGCCAGCTTGCCGCCTGCGCTCTTGCCCGAATAGGCGACCGGGTGGATCGTGTTCGGCGCGTCGAACGTGTTGTGCGTGTCGATCGCGGGGCCGGTGAGGATGCGGCCCGTCGCGGTGCCGGTGAGGCCGGTCGTCACGTGCGCGGCGCGATCCGGGTCGAGATTGACGAGCGAGAGGTAGAGCTTGCCGTCCGTCCCGCGCGCCGCCGACACGTCCACCATCGGCAGATCATAGTCGCCCTCCTTGTAGCGCGGCCCTTCCACCGTGGCGGGGAAGGGAGTCGCGCCCTGGAATGGCACGTACATGTCGAAGACGTGATAGGTGGGCGTCAGCAGCATCTTGTCGTCCTTCGTCAGGATCATCGCCTGGAGGACGTTCACCATCTGCGCGATCGCGGCGAGCTTCACGCGGTCGGTATGGCGGTGGAAGATGTTGAGCGTCAGCGCGGCGACCTCGGCATCGCGCAAGCTGTTCTGCTGGTAGAGGAAGCCGGGGTGCGAGCCGGGTTCCTGATCGTACCAGGTACCCCATTCGTCGACATAGAGCGCGACGCGCTTTTCGGGATCGTATTTGTCCATGATCGCCGAATGTTTGGTGACGAGCTCGTCCATGTGCAGCGCGTGCGCGAGCGTGGAGGCCCAGGCGGGCTCGTCGAAACCGGTCGCGGGGCCCTTGTGCTCCCACGAGCCGGGGAAGGTGTAATAATGCAGGCTGAGCGCATCCATCTGGCGCCCGGCGTCGCGCATCATCACCTCGGTCCAGTGGTAATCGTCGCTGTTCGCGCCCGAGGCGACGCGGACGATCGGGCTGCCCGCCGCCTCGCGCTGGACGAAGGTGGCGTAGCGGCGATGCTCGTTGGCGGCGTGCTCGGCGGTCATGTTGCCGCCGCAGCCCCAGGTTTCGTTGCCGACGCCGAAATATTTGAGGTTGGTCCACGGCTTGTCGCGGCCGTTGGCGCGGCGCTCGGCGGCGAGCGCCGAGTTGCCGTCGGCGGTGATGTATTCGATCCACTGCTGCATCGCGCGCGGCGGCATCGAGCCCATGTTGCCCGCGACATAGGCGTCGGCGCCGAGCCGTTCGGTATAATCCATGAACTCGTTGGTGCCGAAGCTGTTGTCGTAGGTGACGCCGCCCCAGGTGTAGTTGATCCGCACCGGGCGCTTTTCGCGCGGGCCGATGCCGTCGCGCCAGTCATATTGGTCGGCGAAGCAGCCGCCGGGCCAGCGGATGACGGGGATGTGCAGCTTGTCGAGCGCGGCCATCACGTCGCTGCGATAGCCGTTGGTGTTGGGGATCTTGGAATCGGGGCCGACCCAGATGCCGTCGTAGAGGCCGCGGCCGAGATCCTCGGCGAACTGGCCCTGGATCGCGGGCTCGATCGTTGCGCCGGGATGGGCGAGGTCGATGCTGACCGAAACCTGTGCGGGTTGCTGCGCGATCGCCGGCGCGGCGGCCATTGCGCAAGCCGCCGCCGATACTGCCGCGCGCGTCCATTTCCTCATCGAACTCCTCCCTCTCCCTTGAATTCGGCCGGTCCGTTCCGGCGGCCATCATTAACTCAGACATATAAGGTTGACGGGAAAGGTCAATCGCTTCGGTTTGATTCCGGTAGCGCTCCCAGAATGAGCGGAATGGGGCGTCACCGTGGATTTGCAGCAACACCGGCGACATTTGTCTGAGAAATACGCGAGAGCGCTTGCGCGCTACCGGACAGCGGGCTAATGAATTGTCTGAGTTAATAATCGGACAAGGCGAGCGGCGAGAGACCGGCGCGCCCATCCGATACGGGGAGAGGGGATAGAAATGGCTGCCAAGTTCGCAATTCTGTGTTCCGCGTCGGCGATCGGCCTGGCCGTCGCGAGCCCGGCCTTCGCGCAAACCGCCGGCGACGATGATTCGCCGCAGCAGCAGGCGCCGGACGCGCAAAATTCCGACATCGTCGTCACCGGTGTGCGCGCGAGCTACGTCAAGGCGCTCGAAGTGAAGCGCGATTCGGAACAGGTGGTCGAATCGATCGTCGCCGAGGATGTCGGCAAGCTTCCCGACAACAACGTCGTCGAAGCGCTCCAGCGGATCACCGGCGTGCAGGTGACCGACCGCGGGAGCGGCGAGGCCTCGACGCTGTCGATCCGTGGCCTGCCCGATCCGCTGACCACGATGAACGGGCGCGAGATCTTCACCGCCGCGGGCCGCTCGTTCGCGCTCCAGGACATTCCGGCGACGCTCGTCAAGCAGATCGACGTCTACAAGACGCGTTCCGCCGAGCAGATCGAGACCGGGCTTGCCGGGCAGATCGACGTGCAGACGCGGCGCCCGTTCGATTTCGACGGCTTCGCGCTCTCGGCCTCGGCCCGCGGCATCTACAACGAGACGGCGGATACGCTGAACCCCAATGTCAGCCTGCTCGTCAGCGATCGCTGGGAGACGGGGATCGGCGATGTCGGCCTGCTGGTGAACGGCAGCTACGCCAAGACCAAATATCGCACGATGAGCGTCACGGCGGGCGCGCTGGTGCCGTTCGTGACGGAGAACCCGCCGCCGGGCACCGGCTTCACCCCGCTCCAGCGCGTCTTTCCCGATACCGGCGCATGGCAGCCCGGGCTCGATCGCGGGCTTCCCGACGAGGAAGGATCGACCTTCATCCTCAACGGTATCGAGACGCCCTATTATCTCTCGCGGGACGCGGTGTTCAGTTCCGACCTGCACGGCGAGCGCGAGCGGCCGTCGATCAACGCGGCGCTGCAATGGTCGCCCAATTCGAGTTCGACCTACACCGCGGAAGTGTTCTGGACGGGCTATCGCGCGACGACCTACAACAATCTGTTCTTCAGCTTCGTCGATTACTGGGGTGCGCTCGGCCCCGATCCCGCGTCGAGCTTTACGCTGTTTCCCGGCACCAACATCATCAAGAGCCGCACCGTCGGCGACGTGTTCGGCTTCAACAGCGGCGATTTCACCAAGAGCAGCACCGACAGCTACGTCTATGCGCTGAACGGCCAATGGGATGTGGGCGATAGCGGGCACATCACGGCCGACCTGTCGCATCAGGACAGCACGGTGAAATCGCAGTTCTTCGCGATGCGGATCAACCGCGTCGCGCCGCAGATCAACGTCGATTTCAACACCGGCAACGGTTTCCCGTCGTACAATTTCTCCGACAATGCGCTGCTCACCGATCCGGGCGCGTGGACCGTCGGCGAACTCTACGACAACGGCAATCGCGACGAAGGCTCGGCCTGGACCTTCCGGCTCGACGGCCGCAAGGATTTCGACAGCGGCTTCCTGCGGCAAGTGAAAGCGGGCATCCGCTACGACGATCGCAAGGCATCCTCGTCGGTGCGCGGGCAGGACGCCCCCGCGCTCGGTGGCTCGTTCGGCGCGCTGCCCGAGGGCGCGGTGTACCGGACCGACGATTTCTACAACGGTCGCGCCGACGTGCCGACCTCGTGGATCGCGCCCAACGGATATTACAATATCGCCCATGCCGACGAAATCCGCGATCTCTATCGCTCGTCGGTCGATCCCGGCATCCTGCTCAGCGACGACATGACGCTGACCAAGGTGTTCGACATCAACGAGATTACGATGTCCGCCTATATCCAGGCGGACGGCGAGATCAGCCTGTTCGGGCGGCCGCTCAGGCTCGAGGCGGGGCTGCGCTATGTGGATGTCGATACCGACCTGGCCTTCACCGATCGCTATACGCTGGCGTCGAGCTCCGGTTCGCAGACGACCTCTGCCTTCCTGCCGGCCGCGACCGCGATCTACGACATCACCGACAAGCTGCGGCTGCGCTTCAACTACGGCGAGACGCTGCGGCGGCCGGCCTTTGGCGACCTCAATTCCAACTACACGCTGACGGGCGACCTGACGCAGGTCGGCTATGGCTCCGGCTCGGCGGGCAACCCCAATCTGCGCGCGACCAAGGCGACTAATTACGATCTGTCGCTCGAATGGTATTTCGATCGCGACAGCGCGATCTACACCACGCTGTTCCGCCGCGAGATCGACGGGCTGGTGGTGCCGATCACCTCGCTGGTGAACGTCACCGGCACCGGGCTCAACACCGATACCTTCCTCGTCACGCGGCCGCAGAACGCATCGGACGGCGTGCTCAAGGGCATCGAGCTGGGCGCGCTCTATTTCCCCGATTACCTGCCGGGAATCTTCAAAGGCCTGGGCGTGCAGGGCAGTTTGACGGTGCTCGATTCGTCGCAGAACATCCCGCAGGTGGACATCAACGGCAACATCACCGGGCAGGAGCGGACCGATTTCTTCGGGGTGTCGGACTTCTCGTACAATGTGACGCTCGCCTATGACCGCCACCCGGTCGGCATCCGCCTGTCCTACGTCTATCGCAAGAACTTCCTCGCGCGGAACGAGGCGCGGCTGTTCGCCAACCCGATCGGCGTGTGGCGCGTGCCCGAGCGGAGCCTCGATTTCCAGCTCACCTACGACGTGACCGACCGGCTGGGCGTCACCTTCGACGCCACCAACATCACCAACGAGGTGCAGCAGGAATATTATCGGTTCGACGACGCCGGCGGGTTCGCCACCGACAATCTCGGCAGCCTGCTGCTCGCACGGACCTTCGCGCTGGGCGTGCGGTACAGCTTCAACTAAGCCCGGGGCCATGATCGACCGCCGCGCCTTCGTGCTCGCCTCGCTCGCCGCCGGTGCGTGCGCGGCGGCGCGGGGCGGGGCAGTGGGTTCGGAGCCGCAGGGCGGATTCGCGGACCGGCTGAGCGGAGACATCAGCCCGGTCCACGATCCGTGCATCATCCGCGCGGGCGACACCTATCACCTGTTCTGCACCGGGCATCTGGGCGAGGGGCCGGGCGTGCTGCCGTGGCGGACCTCGACCGATCTCGTGCGCTGGACGGGCAACGGCAGCGTGTTCGAGGGGCTGCCCGATTGGGCGCAAGCGGAAGTGCCGGGGACGCGCGGCATCTGGGCGCCGGACATCTCGTTCCATGACGGGCGCTATCACCTCTATTATTCGCTCTCGACCTTCGGGAAGAATCGATCGGCGATCGGGCTCGCGACCACGCCGACGCTCGATCGCGCCGATCCGGCGTTCGGCTGGCGCGACGAGGGGGTGGTATTCCGCTCGACTCCGCAAGACGATTTCAACGCGATCGACCCCAATCATGCGGTGGACGCCGAGGGGCGGCCGTGGCTGGTCTTCGGCAGCTTCTGGGGCGGGCTCCAGCTCGTCGCGCTCGATCCCGCGACGGGCAAGCCGGCGGCGGGTGCGGTGCCGCGCACGATAGCGCGGCGGCCAAGGCCCGATGCGATCGAGGGGCCGTTCATCATCCGGCGCGGCGATTTCCACTATCTCTTCGCGTCGTTCGACTTCTGCTGCCGCGGGTCGGACAGCACCTATTACACCGTGGTCGGTCGCTCGGCCGAGATCGGCGGGCCCTATGTCGATCGCGAGGGACGGCCGATGCTGGAGGGCGGCGGCACCGTGATCCTGCGTGCAGACCGCAGCGCGGGGGACCGGTTCGTCGGGCCGGGGCATTGCGCGGTGCTTCAGGACGGTGCGCGCGACTATATCGTCTATCACGCCTATGACACGCAGGCGGACGGCGCGCCGACGCTGCGCATCCGGCCGATCGCGTGGAGCGCCGACGGGTGGCCGTCGGCGACGTAGAATCCTCCTGGATGAGACCTGCTTAGGGTTCCCGCGCGCTCGCCGAACCGGCCTTTCCGGCTTTCGTTTCCGGCAGCGTTCGTGTCGTATCGAGGAACGCCATGTCGACGAGGTTCGCCATCGCCTTGTGCGCGGCCTTGGCGTTGCCGGCGGCGACGGCTTCGAACACGCGGCGGTGATCGGGGACGGGATCGCGGCTGAGCGGCATGTGGCGCTGCTTGAACACCGTCGTCCACGCGACCGCCGCGGAGACGCCGCTGGTGAGCGTCACCAGGAAGGGATTGCCCGACGCTTCGAGCAGCGCGGCGTGGAAATGCTGGTCGGCGGCACGGCCCTCGGGTGAGGCGAGCGTGTGCTCGGCCATGTCGTCGAGCGCCTCGGCCATCGCCGCGATCTGCGCGTCGGTGCGGCGCTGGGCGGCGAGCGCGGCGGCCTCGGGCTCGACGATCTTGCGCAGCTCGAACAGGCTGGCGAGCAGGTCGTCGCCGGGCTCGAACTCGAAGATCCACGACAGCACGTCGGGATCGAGCAGGTGCCATTTGGCCTGCGGGCTGACGCGCGTGCCCGTCTTGGGGCGCGATTCGACGAGGCCCTTGGCGGCGAGGATGCGCACCGCCTCACGATAGGCGGTGCGCGAGACGCGCAGCCGATCGCTCGCCTCGACCTCGCCGTCGAGCACCTCGCCGGGCCGGAAGCGGCCCGAGACGATGCGGATGCCGAGGTCGCGCGCGATCGTGCCGTGGATGCGCAGCAGCTTGCGCCCCTCGGGCGTGTCGATCGTGGTGGCTCGGGTGCGCGGCGACGGCATGGTGTTCCCCTCTTAGCGTGGGCGCGGCGGGAGACAAAGCAAGCGCATCATGCCGGCATCGTCGTAAAGACGTTCCACGACAGCGGCTTGAGCGTCGCGGTGAGGATGCCGTCGGCAAGCGCCGCGTCGGGATGCGCGACCGGCGCCACGTTATCCGGTGCCTGCTTGCTGTTGATCGCCTTGATGTCGGGATGATGCAGCTCGTGCGCGCTGTCGAGCCGGCGCGCGCCCATGTTGCGCAGTTCGGTCGTCAGGATCATGTCCTCGTCGAGGCTCCGGTTGAGCGCGAAGACGGTGGCCGCGCCGGTATCGGGATCGTGGACGACCGCGGTGACGAGCAGCGGTGCTGCCTGCTGGTTGCCCGCGGCGAAGGTGCCGGTATCGACCTTCAAGCGCAGCGCGTTGCCGCGCGCGTGGCGCGAGGCCTGGGCGAAGGGGTGAAAGATCGTCTGACGCCAGGCGGGGCCGCCGGTCTCGGTCATGATCGGGGCGATGACGTTGACGAGCTGCGCGAGGCACGCCGCCTTCACGCGATCGGCGTGGTTGATCATGGTGAGGAGCGCGCCGCCGACGACGAGCGCGTCTTCCATGTTGTAGATTTCCTCGAGCAAAGCTGGCGCCTCGGGCCAGCCGACCCCGCGCAATTGCTCGCCCGAGCGCGCGCGATACCAGACGTTCCATTCGTCGAGCGAGAGCATGATACGCTTCGGCGACCGGCGCCTGGCGGCGACCGCGTCGGCGATCGCGGCGACTTCGGTGATGAAGCTTTCGAGATCGTCGATCGTAGTGAGGAAGCGATCGACCTCGCTTTCGTGATTCTCGAAATATTGGTGGAGCGAGATGTAATCGACATGATCGAAGCAATGGTCGAGCACGTCGTGCTCCCAAGCGCCGTAGGTGGGCATGGTGCGCGCCGACGAGCCGCACGCGGCGAGCTGAAGACCGTCCGAGGTCCAGCGCATCACCTTGGCGGTCTCGGTGGCGATGCGGCCATATTCGTCCGCGGTCTTGGCGCAGGTCTGCCACGGGCCGTCCATTTCGTTGCCGAGGCACCAGAATTTGATGTCGTGCGGCGCTTCGTAACCGTGGCTCTTGCGCAGGTCGGCGTAATGCGTGCCGCCGGGATGGTTGCAATATTCGAGGAAATTCTGCGCCTCGGCCGGGCCGCGCGTGCCGAGGTTGACCGCGAACATCGGCTCGATGTCGGCCGCCTTGCACCAATCCATGAACTCGTTGGTGCCGAACTGGTTGGTCTCGGTCGAACCCCAGGCGAGATCGAGACGGACGGGGCGCTCGTCCTTCGGGCCGACGCCGTCCTCCCAATCGTAGCCTGAGACGAAATTGCCGCCCGGATAGCGCACGATCGTCGGGCCCAGCTCGCGGATCAGCGCGAGCACGTCGCCGCGGAAGCCGTTGGCGTCGGCGGTGGCATGGCCGGGCTCGTAGATGCCGCCGTAGACGCAGCGGCCGAGATGCTCGACAAAACTGCCGAACACGTGCCGCGCGACGGGGGCGATCACGAAGTCCGCATCGGCGATAACATGGGATGAGAGCATTCGGGGGTCGTCCTCTAGAATTTCAATGGAAATGCGTTGTGGTTGAGCGGCGGGCCACCCTCACCCTTCCCACGCCGCTGTGCGGCGCGGGCCCCTTCCCTCTCCCTCGAGGGAGAGGGAGGGAGCGGCTCCGCGCCAGCGGGGACGCGGAAGGGTGAGGGTGACCAAGGCGAAGTGGTATTCATGCGCTAGATATGCTGGAGAATTTCGTTCACGCGCCGCTCCATGTCGGCGAGCGCGCGGTCGATCGGCTTGTTGCCCGCGATCGCGGCGGCGGCCTCCTGGCCGACGACGGTTTCGATCGGAAACTGGCGACGGATTTGCTTCGGGAGCGGGGTTGCGGTGCGGGCGATCTCGGCGAGCGCCGCGCGGTGGGGCAGGGCGCGCCATTCGGGGCTGTCGATCACGGTCGCGAAGGCGGGCATGTGGCCGGTGCGCGCCCAATCCTTGTCGTACGCCGCGAAGAATTTGAGGAAGCGCAGCGCCGCTTCGTGTTCGGCGGGGGGGCGGCCCGGATTGTGCGGCATCACCCAATTGTGGCCGTCGGCGAAGGTGACGTCACGTGCGAAGAGTTGGGGGTAAGGGACGACGGCATAGCCGTTATGGAGCGCGCTGCCCGGCTTGTGCGAGGCCGCGTCGAAGTCCTGCACCATCCAGGTGCCGACGAGGAACACGCCGCCGTCGCCGTTGAGGAACCCCGACACTGCCGCGCTGTAATCCTGGTTCTGCGTGGTGAGGCCGCGTTCGCGGATCGTCTTGAACAGCGCGAGCGCGCGGTGGGCGGCGGGGGTCTGGAAATTGGCGTGGCGCGCGTCGGTGAACAGGGGCACGCCCTGCTGCATGACGAAGGTGTAGAAGTTGCGCGTGAAGCTCGCATATTCGTTGGCGGTCGCCTGCACGAAATAGGGCTTGCCGGTGCGGCGCTTGAACTGCTCGGCCTGGGCGAGCAGCTCTTGCGGAGAATGCGGGAGGACGGGCTTGCCGTCCTTCACCAACCCCGCCTCGCGGAACAGGTTCATGTTGACGTGCCAGAGCATCGTCCAGCTATCGAGCGGCAACCCCCAGACCTTGCCGTCGATCGTCACCGCGCGGCGGGCGGCGTCGGTGAACTGGTCGGGCGCGATGCCGATCGAGGCGAGATCGCCGCCCAGCGGATCGAGCAGGCCGCGCGCCTGATAATCGGCGATCACCGAGCCGTGCATCGTCACCAAATCGGGCGCGTCGTTGGCGGCGAGCTGCGCGGTGAGCTGATCGTAGCCGGGCCAGAAGACGACGTTCTCGACGACGTGGATGTCGGGGTTCTCGGCCTCGAACTTGTTGATGATCGCGGTCATGATGCCGCACTCGCCCTCGGCGGCGGCAATGTTGGTGCTGGCGCCGTATTCGGCCTCGCACGCGCCGAAGAAGCGCTGGATGACCAGTTCGGTGCGATCGTCCTTCGCGCCGCCGCACGCGGCGAGGAGGATGGCGAGGGTGAGGGTAAGATAGATTCGGATGAGGGCGGTTATCCTCACCCTTCCCACTCGCCTTCGGCTCGCGGGCCCCTTCCCTCTCCCTCGAGGGAGAGGGAGGGAGCGGCCCCGCATCAGCGGGGGCGCGGAAGGGTGAGGGTGGCCAACGGTCTGCCTCATCGCCCGGCGGCTCCCGCAACCGCCTGGACGATGTATTTCTGGAAGAACAGATAGACGATCAGGATCGGCAGCCCCGCGAGCACCGCCTGTGCCATCAGGAAGCCGAGGCCCTCGGTCTGCGCGAAGTTCATCTGGGTGGAGGCGATGCCGACCGTCAGCGTGAACATCTGCTTGTTGGTCGCGGAGATCAGCGGCCACCAATAATCGTTCCAGGCCGAGAGGAAGGTGAAGATACCGAGCGTCGCCTGCGCGGGCACGGTGAGCGGGAGGAGCACTTTCCAGAACACCTTGAAGCGCGAGGCGCCGTCGAGCAGCGCGGCCTCGTCGATGTCGCGGGGGATGGCGCGGAAATATTGGGTCATCAGGAAGACGCCGAAGGGCGCCGACAGGCCGGGCAGGATCAGCGCCGCGTAGGTATTGTGCATCGAGACGAGGCTCAGCATCTGGTGGCGCGCGATGATGACGGCCTGTTCGGGGACGGCGAGGCCGAGCAGCACGATCACGAACAGCACGGGGCGTCCGGGGAAATCGAGGCGGGCGAAGCCGTAGCCCGCGAGGCTGGAGAGGATCAGCACCCCCGCCGTCATGCCGAGCGACACGATCAGGCTGTTCATGATCCAGCGGAACACCTGGCCGTCGCCGAACAGCGTGCGGTAATTGGCGAGCGTGTAGGGGACATGGAAGACCGAATTGGTGTCCGCCATCAGCGCCGCATTCGCCTTGAACGACAGCGCGAGCACCCAGACGAGCGGCACCATCATCAGCACTGCGGCGACGACGATCAGCGTGAGCGCGATCGGATGCGTGCGACCGAAGCGCATCAGCGCGCCTCCTTGCGCGAGGAAAGCCAATATTGCGCCATCGCCGCGATCAGGATCATCGCGAAGAGCATCTGTGCCGCCGCGGAGGCATAGCCCAGTTCCCATTGCCGCCAGCCGGTCTCGTAGATGAAGAGCACGATCGGGCGGGTTGCGTTGTTGGGGCCGCCCAATGTCATCAGCTGTGGCTGGCCGAAGAGCTGGAACTGGAGGATCACCTCGATGATGAGCACCAGCGCGAAGGTGCGGCGGATCGCGGGCAGCGTGATGCGGGTGAGCGTCCGCCAACGCGAGGCGTGATCGAGCGCGGCGGCCTCGTAGAGTGATCGCGGCACCTGCTGAAGCGCGGCGAGAAAGAGCACCATCGGCAGCCCGATGCACCACCAGATCGTGGTGATCGCGATCGCGGGCATCGCCAGCGTCTCGCTGTTGAGGAAGGCGACGGGCGTGCCCCCGAGCGCGCGCGTGACGACCGAAAGCAGGCCGCTGTCGGGCAGGAAGACGAGCCGCCAGACGAGCGTGACGACGGTGACCGACAGCACCGTGGAGGCGAAGAAGATCGTGCGCAGCACCGCCGCCCAGCGTGCCTCGCGGTTGAGGACGAGCGCCAGCGCGAGGCCGATCACCGCCAGCGCGGGGACGGTGAGGAGGACGAAATAGAAAGTGTTCCAGACGGTCTCGAGGAAGATCGGATCGCCGAGCAGGCGCGTGAAGTTGGCGAGACCGACAAAGCCCTCGGTGCCGAACAGGTCGCTCTTGGTGGTCGAGAGCCACATGCCCCAGCCGAGCGGCACCGCGATCATCGCGACGAAGACGATCAGATAGGGCAACACGAACAGCGCGTTCGTCCAATCGCCCCGGCGCTTGCGGGGCAGGGCGACCGGGATCGGCGCGGTCGGCTCGGAGAAGGCGTCGGCCATCAGCCGCGCCGTGCCGGCTGGTGGCCGATACCGTCGGCGTCGAACAGGTGGGCGCGCTCGGGCGCGATCCGAAGGCCGATGCGGTCGCCGGTGCGGATCGACGAGAGTCCCGCATCCTCCGCGACCAGCAGGGTGCCGTCGTCGAGCGCGACGTGGAGCAAGGTGCGCTCGCCGAGCCGCTCGACGACCTGCACCTTTGCGTGGAGCGCAGCCGAATCGAGCGGGGCCGGGCGGACGCATTCGGGACGCAGGCCGAGTGTCATCATGCCGGCGGGCAGGCCCTCGGCGGGAACGGCGGTGTCGATCTCGGTACCGTTCGCCAGCTGCGCGCGCGCCACGCCGTCCGTGGCGGAGACCGTGACCGGCAGCAGGTTGATCTTTGGCGAGCCGACGAAGGTGGCGACGAATTCGGTGCGGGGCGTCAGATAGATGTCCATCGGCGTGCCGACCTGCTCGATCTGCCCGCCCTTGAGCACGACGATGCGATCGGCGAGCGTCATCGCCTCGACCTGGTCGTGGGTGACGAAGATCATCGTCGTGCCGAGCCGTTGGTGGAGCTGCGCGATCTCGAGCCGGGTGCGCATCCTGAGCGCCGCGTCGAGGTTCGACAGCGGTTCGTCGAGCAGGAAGAGCTCGGGCTCCTTGACGATCGCGCGGGCGATCGCGACGCGCTGCTGCTGGCCGCCCGAAAGTTGGGTGGACTTGCGGTCGAGCAGCGGCGCGATTTCGAGGGATTCTGCGGCGGCAGCGATGCGGCGGTCGATCTCGTCGGCGGGAATGCGCGCGTTCTTGAGGCCGAACGCCATGTTCTCGCGCACGCTCATATGCGGATAGAGCGCGTAGTTCTGGAAGACCATGGCGACGCCGCGCTCGCCCGGCGGCAAGTGATCGACCCGACGCTCGCCGATGCGAACTTCGCCGCCGTCCACGCTCTCTAGGCCCGCGATCATGCGCAGAAGCGTGGATTTGCCGCAGCCCGAGGGGCCGAGGAAGACGACGAACTCGCCGGCATCGATCGCCAGCGACAGCCCGTCGATCACGGTCGTCGCGCCATATTGCTTGCTCACGCGGTCCAGAGCGACGCTCGACAACCCGATCCTCCCCGATTCTATTTGTCTGAGTAATGAAGATGACGGAGGCGGACGTCAACTGTCAGATTATGGGGCTGCCGGGAGGCATCGTTCTCCCCGCGCATCTGCATTCGGAGCGAGACAGCGATCTTGACGCCGTTCAGGCGCCGCAGGATTCGCGCACGATCAGCTCGGTCGGCAGATAGCCCGGCGAATCGTCCGGCAGCGGCTCGAGCACCGAAGCGACGAGCAACTGCCCGGCGCGGAACGTGTCCTGCCGGATCGTGGTGAGCGCGGGCGTGCTCAGCCGGCTGAGCAGCATGTCGTCATAACCGACCACCGACACGTCGCCCGGCACCGCGCGGCCCTTGCTGCGCAGCGCGCGGATCGCGCCCAGCGCGATCAGATCGCTCGCGGCGACGATGCCATCGAAGGGCACGCCGAGCCGCAACAGCCGCTCGACCGCTGCTTCGGCCGATTCGAGCTCGAACTCGACCTGGACGATGCGCCGGGGATCGGGATCGATCCCGCATTCGGCGAGCGCGTCGAGATAGCCGCGGCGGCGCTGCTGCGCTTCTGGATCGCTGCCGCCGACAAAGGCGATCGCGCGCCGCCCGAGCCGCGCCAGATGCAGCGTCGCGCGGCGCCCGCCGAGCAGATTGTCCGATCCGATCGAGCGGTAATTCTGCCCCGGCAGGTGCGCGCCCCAGATCACGAAGCGCGCGCCGGTTCCGGCGAGGCGGTTGAAATCCTCGTGCAGCATGCCCTGGCCGAGGAAGATGACGCCGCTCGCGCGGCTCGTCGTCGTCGCCGTCACCAGATCGTCGAAATTGGCCGGTGCGACGTGGCTCACGGTGAAATCGCAACCGCGCTCGCGCGCCGCCTCGCCGATGCTCGCGAGCAGTTCGAGGAAGAAGGGATGCGACAGCGGCAGCGGCCGCCCGCGCACGTGCGGCGTGACGATCGCGATCGAGCCTTCGGCGCCGATCGGCGCGGTCGGCATCGAATGGCGGAACGGATAATCGTGCGCGCGCGCCAGCGCCCAGATCCGCTGCTTGGTCTTGAGGCTGATCGGCGGCTGATCGTTGAGCGCGCGGCTGACGGTCGAGATCGACACCCCGGCGAGCCGCGCCAGATCCTCGAGCGTCGTCTTGTTATTGGCCATCGTGCCTCGGCGGAATAAGGTGGAGGGGACTAAGCGCAGCGAAGGGGCGGCTTTGCAAGCAGACGCGATGCGGGGAGGGGCCGAGCCGCCCTCCGCGACCATGAAAGCGGGCCTTTCGCGCGCGGCGCTCGCCAACATGTGCTGCGGGCTGTTCGGCGTGCAGATCGTCTGGGGGCTGCAGAACGTCAACACCAGCCGCATCTTCCAGACGCTCGGCGCCGAGCTCGATCAATTGCCGATCCTGTGGATCGCGGCGCCGATCACGGGGCTCGTCATCCAGCCGGTGATCGGCCATCTGAGCGATCGCACCTGGGGGCCGCTCGGCCGCCGCCGGCCGTACGTACTCGCCGGCGGGATCGCCAGCGCCGTCGCGCTGGTGCTGATGCCCAATGCCGGCACCTTGTGGGCGGCGAGCCTGATGCTGTGGCTGCTGACGGGCGCGATCAACGTCGCGATGGAGCCGTTCCGCGCGCTGGTCGCCGATCTCGTTCCCGAACGCCAGCGAAGCGCGGCGTTCGCGATGCAGGTGGTGTTCATCGGCGCCGGCGCGGTGGTCGCCTCGGCGCTGCCGTGGATCCTGTCGCATGGCTTCGGGCTCGCCGCCGAGGCACCGCCGGGCGTGCTGCCGCCCTCGCTGCGCGTCGCATATTATATCGGCGCGATCGGGCTGCTCGCGAGCGTCGTGCTGAGCGTCGCCACGACGCGCGAGCATCCGCCCGGCACGGCGGTCGACGGCCACGCGGTCGCGCGCGCCGAATGGGCGAGCACGAGCTCCGCCATGCTGGTGCGCAACGGCGCCTTGTGGATCGCAGGGGCGGTGGCGATCACCACGGTGACCGCGTTGCGCAACTATCGCCCCGAACTCTATCTGATCGCGGGTCTCGCCGGCGTGCTCGGCATCGGCCAATGGGCGACGGCGTGGAGCGCACGGCACGGCGTCCGGCCCACGGGGCTGCTCGAGATCATCGACGACGTCATCCACATGCCCGCGGTGCTCCGCCGGCTCGCGGTAGTGCAGTTCTTCACCTGGTTCGGGCTGTTCACGCTCTGGATCTATGCCGTGCCCGCGATCGCGGCGAACAGCGGCGCCGGGGCCGATCCGGCGAGCGCCGCCTACAATGCCAGCGCGAACTGGGTGGGCGTGCTGTTCGCCTTCTACAATGGGGTCGCGGCGGTGGGCGCGTTCGCGCTGCCACACGTCGTCGCGCGCATCGGGCGCCGCGAGGCGCACGCCTTGTGCCTGTTGCTGGGCGCGGCGGGGTTGACGGGGTTCGCGTGGATCGGCGATCCGGGCTGGCTGCTGGTGCCCGCGCTCGGCATCGGCTGCGCCTGGGCGTCGATCCTGTCGGCACCCTATGCCATGGTGTCGAGCGCGGTGCCGCCCGCGCGCATGGGCGTCTACATGGGCATCCACAACGTCTTCCTGGTGATCCCGCAGCTGGTGGCGACGGCGCTGCTCGGCTGGGTAGTGCATGTTTTGCTGGGCGATCGGCCGGGGCTCGCGCTCATGCTCGCGGCGGGCGCGCTCGGGATCGCGGCGCTGCTCGCGCTCACCATTCCGGACCATGCGGGCCGTCGTCGCGCGATCTGATCGACCCTGACCCCCTTCGCGCATCTCCGCCTCCTTACCGTCAGCTTACGCAAAATTTTGCTCTATTTGGCCTATGAAAGCAATAGGGCAACGACAAATTGCGCTTTGTCGGTCATTAGGATATCCGGCGCTTCGGTTGAAATTCGCGACATACTATTGGAAAAAGGTCGCTTATTCTCAAATTCTCACCTCCTCTTGCGTAAAGATCAAATTTGCGCAAATCTACGCAAGACAGGGCGACACGCGAGTCGCGCCTGGCGCACAGCTCGGCAAGGGCGGAACATCAGGGGAGAGGGGCATGAACAGGAATGTAGTTGATCGGTGTGCGCTCAAGGGGAGCGCGTCGATGCTGGCATTGGCGGCACTGGCTATGTCCGGCCCGGCGCTCGCGCAGGCCGCGGACGACGCGGCGGCGACGCAGCAGGCGGGGACCAGCATCGCCGATGACGGCACGCAGGCGACGAACGACATCGTCGTGGTCGGTGTGCGCCAGGCGCTCGCGACCTCGCAGAACATCAAGAAGAACGCCGACACCTTCGTCGATTCGATCACCGCGACCGATATCGGCGCCTTCCCGGACAAGTCGGCTGCCGAGGCGCTGCAGCGCGTGCCGGGCATCACCGTCAATCGACTGCAATCGGCCGACGACAGCACCCACCCGTCGGGCGAGCCGACCCAGGTGCTGATCCGCGGGCTGCCGTTCGTGCGCACCGAGTTCAACGGGCGCGACAGCTTCTCGGCGGATTCGGCGCGCGGGCTCAACTTCAACGACGTTTCGCCCGAGTTGCTCGCCGGCGTCGACGCCTACAAGAACCAGACGGCGGAGATGATCGAGGGCGGGCTCGCCGGCACGGTCGATCTGCGCACGCGGTTGCCGCTCGATCAGGACGGGCTGGTCGTCACGGGCACGCTCAAGGCCAATTACGGCACCCGCTCGGATCGGCTGACGCCCGAATTCTCCGCCCTGATCAGCGACACGTTCGATACCGCCGCCGGGCGGTTCGGACTGCTGGTCGATTACGCGCAGAGCCATGTCGTGACGCGCACCGAAAGCGTCATCATGGACAAGATCGACACCTATTGCTCGGCCGGCGCGGTCGATGGCGACGGCGACGCCGTCATCGCCAACGGCCAGGTGGGCTGCACCGCCAATCCTTTCGGCGGCAGCGGCTGGGCCTATGCACCCGACGGCATTCGCTATTCCGAGGTCGATTACGACCGCAAGCGCCACGGCTGGGCGCTCGCCGGCCAGTACGAGAACAATTCGGGCACCTTCCGCGCGACGGTGCAATACACCGACTCGCAATATCACAACGCCTGGCTCGAACGCGCGAGCCACGCGATCCTCGACGGCAATTACTTCGCGACGCCGGCGTTCAACCCGCGCGCCACGACGATTCTCGGCCCTGCCGACGGCACGGGCGCGCTGGTGTTCGGGGCGGACGGAATGCTGCAATCGGGCATCATCACCCAGGGGCATGGAAGCTGGGCCGGATCATGGGGCAGCGTGCAGGATGCGATCAACACCGGCTCTGCGGTCCCGGGGCTTCCCTTCGTCAACAATTGCGCCGCGCCGTCGGTCTGCACCACGCTGCGCGACGGCATGTATTTCCAGAACGAATCGCGCGATTTCGATCATCGCGAGGGCACGAAGGACATTTCAGGCCATATCGACTGGGACATCAGCGACCGGCTGCACGCCGCGTTCGACGTCCAGCACATCGACGCCTCGACCTACAACAACGACATCCTCGTCGCGACCGGATCGATGGCGAATTTCGATTACAGCGTGAACGGCGACGGCACGCCGCAGATCGCGCTGCTGCCCGGCGACAACGTCAATTACGCAGCCGGCGGGCTCACCAATCTGCACAATTACTGGATCCCGTTCATCCAGGGCCATGTCGAGGACAATGACGCGAACGAGGACGCCTTCCGCGCGGATCTCAAATACGATTTCGGCGACGGCGGCTGGCTGCGGTCGATCAAGGTCGGCGCGCGCTACGCCGATCGCCAGCAGACGGTACGCTATTCGACCTTCAACTGGACGCCGATCTCCGCGCCCTATTTCTGCAACGGCCCCGGCTTCAACCTCGATAACACCAGCCCCGCGCCGTACCCGAACAATCCCAATTCCTATCCGGGCTGCGCCCCGCGCTCCGACTTCCAGGGTTATGGCGCGAACGTCTTCGGGCTATACGATATGGGCGGGCTGTATGACGGCAACGTTTATTCCAACGGCGCGCTCGCGTTCGTCAACGGCCGCGCGCTGACCAATTACGATTTCCTGATGGCAAGCCTGCGCGGCGCCAACACCGGTTCGCCGATGGGCAGCGGCTACACCCCGATCTGCGACCGCCCGGAGGCGACCGAGGGCTGCTTCACCCCGTCCGAGATCATGAACCTCACCGAGCGGACCAAGGCTGCCTATGTGATGCTCAATTTCGGCGGTGAGGATGCGATGATCGGCGGCATCAACATCGTCGGTAACGTGGGCCTTCGCGTTGTGCGCACCACCGAGAACAGCCACGGCAACGTCGGCTTCCCGGCGGCGAACGTGTTCGACAATCTCGCGCCCTGCAACGCGGAGCTGACCGGCAACCAGGTGGTCAACCCGAGCTGCTATCTGACCGACGAGATCCGGGCCTTTGCCGACAGCGCCGGCATCGCGAACACCTATCGGCGTTCGTTCACCAACTGGCTGCCGAGCTTCAACGTGCGGCTCGGCCTCGACGACAAGGATTTCATCCGCTTCGCCTATTCGAAGGCGATCTCGCGGCCCGATATCGGCCTGTTGCGCAACTATGTGCAGATCGGCGCGCCGGTCTTCGACGGATCGGCGGATTCGCCCTATGTCGTCTACAATTCGCCCAATGCGGCGCACACGCCGGAGAACGTCACCGGCTACAATTTCGTGTTCCAGGCCAACTCGGGCAATGCGGCGCTGCGGCCGATCACCGCCGACCAGTTCGACCTGTCGTTCGAGCGCTATATGGGGCCGAGCTCGTCGTTCACGCTCGGGCTGTTCTACAAGCGATTGAAGGGCCTGATCTCCTACGGCCAGACCTATCGCGACTTCACCAACGGCAGCTCGACGCAGACGGTGCGGATCAACGGCCCCGCGAACGGCGGCGGCACCGGCGAGCTCAAGGGGGTCGAGGCCGCTTATCAGACCTTCTTCACCTTCCTGCCCAAGCCGCTCGACGGGCTCGGGGTGCAGCTCAACTATACCTTCGTCGACCAGTCGGGGATCGACAATTCGAACCTGATCAACGCGACGTCGGGCGGCGATGTCGGCGCGGTGGGCATCGGCATTCCCGCGGCTGGAGGCACCGGGCCGGTGCTCGATTCGCACAAGCTCGCGGGCATTTCGAAGCACACGTTCAACGTGGTGGGACTCTACGAGAAAGGCCCGATCGGCCTGCGCCTCGCCTACAACTGGCGCTCGCGCTACCTGACGCAGAACCTCGATTGCTGCATCGGCCTGCCGGTGTTCCAGAAGGCGGCGGGCTTCCTCGACGGGTCGATCCGCTTCTCGCTCAATCGCTTCGTCGAGCTCTCGGTCGAGGGTAGCAATCTGCTCGGCACCACGACGGTCTATCAGCAGCAGGTCTTCGGCGATTCGCCGCTGACCCCTGGTGTCGAGCCCGTCTACATGGATTCGGCCTGGAGCCGCGTCGATCGGCGCTTCCAGTTCGGTGCGCGCGTGAAGTTCTGACCGATCTCGCCCCGTGTCGCCACCTGGGCGGCACGGGGTCGAAGAACGGCGCAGTTGTTTTCTCGGGAGTTCCGCATGGTTTCATCTGGCCCGTGGCTTCGGCCCGCGCTCGTCGCGTTGCTGCTCGTCTCAGCGCCCGCCGCCCTCGCGCAGTCCGCCGATCCGGGGACGGCTGCTCTCACAGCCCGTGCCGACGGGGTCGATGCGCGGCGGGGGGCCGTGCTGATGCGCGTCACGGCGCTGACCGATCAGGTGCTGCGCGTGCGCATCGCGCGCGGCGGCACCTTGCCCGAAGATGCGAGCTGGGCGGTGCTGCCGGGCCAGCGCGCGCATTCGATGGCGGTCGAGCGAACCGCGACCGGCTTTGCGACCGCGGCGCTGGCGGTCGAGATCGGGCCTGACCTGCGCCTCACCGTCAGGGACGCCGAGGGGCACGTGATCGTCGCCGACGATGCCGAGCCGATCAAGCTCGACGGCCGCGGCTTCACGCTGCGCAAGGTGCTGCCCGACGCCGAGCACATCTACGGCCTGGGCGACAAGACGGGCGGCACGCTCGATCGCCGCGGCCAGAGCTTCGTCGACTGGAATACCGACGCTTATGGCTTCACCAGCGCGACCGACCCGATCTACAAGTCGATCCCCTTCTATATCGGCCTCGGCGGGGCGGGCGGCGCCTACGGCATCCTGCTCGACAACACCTGGCGCGCCTGGTTCGATTTCGGCCATCGCGAGGCGGGCGTCACCACCTTGGGCGCGCCCGACGGGCCGATCGACTATTATATCGTCGCCGGACCGAGCATGGCCGAGGTGGTGCGCCGCTATACCGATCTCACCGGCAAGGCGCCGCTGACGCCGCTCTGGGCGCTCGGCTATCAGCAGTCGCGCTACAGCTACATGTCGGCCGCGGAGGTACGCGGCGTTGTCGATCGGCTGCGCAAGGACGCGATCCCGACCGACGCGGTGTGGCTCGACATCGATTTCCAGGATCGCAATCGGCCGTTCACCGTCAACACGCGGGCCTTTCCCGATCTGAAAGGGCTGGCGGGCGATCTTGACGACGAAGGCGTCAAGCTCGTCGCCATCACCGATCTCCACATCGCGCATGCCCCGGGCGAAGGCTATGCGCCATATGACAGCGGGATCGCGGGCGATCATTTCGTCCACAATCCCGACGGCTCGACGTTCGTCGGCAAGGTCTGGCCCGGCCCCTCGGTCTTTCCCGATTTCACCGACAAGGACGCGCGGACGTGGTGGGGCGGGCTTTATGCGGATTTCGTCGCCGACGGGATCGCCGGTTTCTGGAACGACATGAACGAGCCCTCGGTGTTCGAGACGCCGACGATGACCATGCCGCTGGATACCGTCCACCATATCGACAGCGACGATTTCGCCGAGCGTAACGCATCCCATGCCGAGGTCCATAACGTGTTCGGCATGGAGAACACCCGCGCGACCTATGGCGGCGTGCGCCGCCTGCGCCCCGACGAGCGCGCCTTCGTGATGACGCGCGCGAGCTATGCCGGCGGGCAGCGCTACGCCGCGACCTGGACGGGGGACAACAGCGCGACCTGGGATCACCTCAAGCTGTCGGTCCACCAGCTCATCAATCTCGGCCTGTCCGGCTTTTCCTATGCCGGCGCCGATGTTGGCGGGTTCACCGGCGGGCCGAGCCCCGACCTGTTGACGCGCTGGTACGAGATCGCAGCGTTCACGCCGATCTTCCGCAACCATTCCGCCAAGGGCACGCCGCGCGTCGAGCCGTGGCTCGACGGGCCGGAGCATCTCGCGATCCGCAGGCGGTTCGTCGAGGAACGCTACCGGCTGATGCCCTATGTCTATGCCCTCGCCGATCGCAACGCGCGCACGGGCGATCCGCTGATGCGCCCGGTCTTCTACGATTATCCGCAATTGCTCGGCGCTTCGTGCGACCAGTCGATGGCGTTCACGCTCGGTGGTGCGCTGCTGGTCGCGCCGCCGCCCAAGCCGGAATCGCCCCAGGAATACGACGTCTGCCTGCCGGCGGGCGGCTGGTACGATCTGTGGACCGGCCTGCCGGTGACGCCGAGTGCCGGCCCCATCGGGACGGTGAGGGAGACGCCGCGGCTCGATCGCCTGCCGGTCTTCGTGCGCGCGGGCACCATCCTGCCGACGCAGCCGCTGGTGCAGAGCACGTCGGAAACGCCCTCTGGCCCGCTGATGCTCGATGTCTTTCCAGGGGCGGGATGCGCGGGCGCACTCTATCTCGACGACGGCCACAGCACGGCGTTCGAGAAGGGCGCCTATCTGCGCCAGGCCATCCGGTGCGAAATGTCCTCTTCCGGGACGCTCGCGATCGAGTTCGCGCCGCGTGAGGGACGATATACGCCCTGGTGGGACAAGCTGGAGGTGACGGTTCATGGCTGGACGGGCCCGGCGCACGTGCGCAACGGCAACCGCACCGTTCACGCCGATCATGACGAGAAGCGGAAGACGCTGGCCTTCGCGCTGTCCGACCTGCCTGGCGGCGGCCGGATTGTGATTAGGCGGGGCGCGGGGCCGATGCCGAAATGAAGCTGCTCTAGCCGATGCCCAAGGCTCGGGCGCCGAACCACCCCGGTAGCGCGGCCAGGCAGAGCAAGGTTCCCAGCGGCAACGCGGTCGTGGCCGACATGGGGCGACCGCGGGCGCTTGCGATCGCGGCGAGCAGGAGGCCGAGCGACGAGGCGGCGAGCAGGACGAAGGGCAAGGCCTGCCAGCCGAGCCACGCGCCGATCGCGGCGAGCAGCTTCGGGTCGCCGCCGCCCATTCCCTCGCGATGCCGCAGCGATCGGTAGGCGCGCGCGACCAGCCACAGCACGCCATAGCCCGCCGCCGCGCCGATCAGCCGATCGACGAGCGGCGCGGCGTGGATGACCTGGCCGAGGATCAGCCCCAACGCCGCGAGACTGAGCGTCAGCATGTCCGAAAGCCAAAAATACCGCCAGTCGAACGCTGCGAGCAGCAGCAGCCCCCAGCCGAGCACCGCCCAGGCCAGCGCTGCGGGGGGGCTCGCGGCGGCGAAAGCGAACCCACCGATCGCGGCCGCGATGATCTCGACGGCGAGATGGGTGCGGTCGATCGGTGCGCGGCAGGTGCGGCAGCGACCGCGGTGCCAGGCGAAGCTGAGCAGCGGTACCAGATCGGCTGGGCCGAGCGCCCGATCGCAGGCATCGCAATGCGACCGGCCGGCGAGCGCGCTCCTGCCCGCTGGCCAGCGCAGGAGGACAGTCGCGAGGAAGCTGCCGACAAGGGCGCCGAGCACCAGCCCGATCACGGGGACGAGGATCATTCGATGCCGCCCGCGACGTGCCGCCGATAGCCGCCGGCCACCGAGGTGAAACCCGATTCGACGAGCGCGGGCGCGATCGTGGGGTCGGGGTCAACGATGCGGATGTCGGCGACGTAGCGGCCGCGCGCGTCGATGGTGACGTCGAGATGCTCGCGCCCCGATTGGCTCGTGAGCGCCATGCGTGCCTGTCCGCCGTCGCAGCGTAGCGCTCCGCTCAACCCCTGCGACAGCGCGATGTCCGGGATCGTGCCCGCCAGCCGCGCGCGGACGCGACCGTCGGCCTCCGTGCAGCGGTGGCCGACGAAATGCACGTGCATTTGGTCGAGCTCGAGCGCGGCGATCGGCAGGGGAGCGAACAGCGCCGCTACCGGGATCGTGCCGGTCAGGTCGTCAATGGCGATATCGGCGCGGCCAAGCGTGATCGCGCCCGTCAGATCGCCGTCGATCCCGCCATGCCGGGCGAGATCGAGCCGGATCCTACCGACGAGAAGCGGTAACGGCGACAAAGCGGCGTCGAGCGTGCCGAGCGGGAGTGCGCCGACCCGCATTTGCTCGATGGTCGCGTTCCAGACACTGCCCCGCACACCGCTCGCGGCGATGCCGTGCGCGTCCAGCACGACCCAGCCGAGCGCGAGCCGCATCGGCAGCAGCAGGATGAGGGTGATCGCGAGCGCGATGAGGAAAAGCACCGCCCGCCTCATCGTCCCGACCTCCGCAGCGTGATCCGCGCGGCTATCGTGCGGTTGGCACCTGGCTGGATCGTGGCAGCATCGATCGTGAGGCCGCGCGCCTCAAGCGATCCAAGCCAGGCGAGCAACGCGGGCGCGCGTGCCGATCCGATCGTGATCGATACGCTGTCGGCGCCGGTGGGGGTATTGCCGCCCAGCGTGAACCCGGCCTCGGCGGCGCTTTGCGCGATCACCTGGTCGAGCGGGCCGGCGGGGGGCGTCTCGCGGGGCCTGGCGTCCCGGAGCAGCGTGACGCTCGCGTTTATACGCGCGGCGCGATCGACCGCCGCGCGATGCGCGGTCTCGGCATCGGTGAGCCCGTGGGTCACGGGGCGGAAGATGCCGAGCCATCCGACCACGATCGCGAGCAGCATGAGCATGACACCGAGCATTCGCTTCTCGCGCGAATTGCGGGCGATCCACCAGGTACGGAACGGTACCATCATGGCGCGGCCATCGTGATCGCGACGGCGTTGCGCCCGCCCTGGTTCTGCGGCGGCTCCGCGGTAATGCGATAGCCCGCGCGCTGCAATGCGACGAGCACAGCGTTGATTTCGTCGATGCCGGGCGCGGCGAGCGTCGCCGCGAGCGCGCCGTCGCCGGTGCGCGCCAACGCGGCGAGCGTGACATCGGGCGTCGCTTCGGTTGTGCTCAAGAGGTGCGCGACCGGTCCTGAGAAACCGTGGCCGCCGAGCCCGCGGTCGGCGAGCTGCTGGTTGACGGCGGCTTCGGCTTGCTCGGCCGTCGTCACCGTGGGAGCGATCGTGCGCGCGGCGGCCACCGCGGCGGCATCGCGCGCGGCGGTATCCGCGTGCAGCCGGACGATCCGGACCAGCGCGGTGGCGAGGACCGTGAGGACGATCAACCCCAGCAGCACCGCCGAGCGGCGAAGCAGGCGGGGCTCGATCGTCCGCCGCCGCCGTGCGAACGCGCCTTGTCGCAGGTCGAGCGGCGGGGTGGCGAGCGCGGCGACGAGCGCGGCGTCGATCTCGGCGGGCGACAGCGTTTCGACCGGCGCATCGCCCACCAGCAGTGCGCCGAGCCCGTCGGCGGCGAAGGCGGCGTTGGCGTCGCGCAGCAGAAGCTCGCCGCCGACGCGGCCGGCGACGATGCGCTCCGATCGCGGCAGCAGCAGCGCGGCGGGGACGATCGCGGCGGAATCGAGCCTGTGATGCTGCGCCCAGCGGAGCCACGCGGCCATCGTGTCGTTCGATACCACGGCCACGTCGAACCCGCCGTCCGGATCGCGCGGGCCGGTTGCGACGTGCAGCGTGTCGCCGCCGCCGAGGCTGTTGTCGAGCGCGAGCAATCGTGCCGCGGCGGCAGCCTGGCGAAGCGCGAGATCGGGAAAGGCGGTGCGGTGGAGCGTGATCGCGGCGGCCGGCGCGACGAGCAGGGTCGTGTCGGGACCGTCCGGCGCGTCGCCCCAATCGTCGCCGCTGCCGCGCGCCACGATCGCGTCGTCCTCGACGCGCAGCCATTCGGGGGCGGCATCCGGTTCAGGCGGCAGGATGACGATGAGGCCGGCGCTCACGACGCGTCTCCCCATTGCCGCCGGACGAGCCGGACGGGCACCTCGCGCGCGTCGAACAGCGCCGTTTCGCGGGCTGCGAGTCCGCCCAGCGTCACCTCGGTCTCGACCGCGAACCAGTGCGTGGCGATGCCCACCTGCGCCCGCGCGACGGGCGATATGGCGATGCCGTCGAGCGCGCCGTTGCTCCAGAATTGCTCGGCATCGCCATAGCCCGCGCGGGGCCGCCCCGAGATGACCCGCGCGGCGGTGCCGATCGAGAGCCGGCCGGGCGCGAGCATCGCGAGCAGCGGCGCCTGCGACGGCAGCAGCGTGTTGACGTTGATCGGCGAGAGCGCGCTCGTCGGCAGCGCGCACAGCCACGGCCGCAGCGTCGCATAAAGGGTGGGCGTCACGCCCTGCACCGCGCGCAATTCGCTCGGATCGGCCATGAAGCGGTTCGCGGTACGATACGGGATTGCCGCTCGGGCATAGGCGCCGTCCTCCGCACCGCCCGGGAGGGACACGTCGTCGGTGTCGATCCAGTCGGCGGCGGCCGCCGCGATCGTGGCCGCCGTGCCGGGCGCGATCCCCAGCGCCTCCATCAATCCGCGGAACTGCATCACGCCGCCGGGGCGCGCCGCGAGCGCGGCTTGATCTTCGCCCGACACGAGGCTGTTGAGGTTGAAGCAATTACCGCCATCGGTGATACGCGCCGTGCCGGTGCCGCCCGGGACCGGAATCGGGACCGTCGCGCCGTTCCAGTCGGCGCCCGCGAGCGCAGGATCGGTGCGCGCGAGATCGTCGATCCGGGTGGCGGCGAGCGCCTCGGCCGCCACCAGGTAGGCGCGCGCCTGATCAAGTGCGGCGACGTTGCCGGTGAGCCGCGCCGCGATCGTCAGCCGTTCGAGCAGGGTGGCGGTGACGACCGACATCACCGCGACCAGCAACAGCACCGTCAGCAATGCCGCGCCTCGCTCGCGGGAGGGAAGAGGCGCTCGCTCAATCATCATCGTTCTCGGGTGCGGCGCCGGGGCCGACGAGGAAGAGCAACCGAAGCGGCGCGCCTCGGCGCGAGAAGGTCAGCTCGACGGCGCTCGGCAGCAGATCGGGCTGGACCGCGGCCCAGTCTTTCCGCCACGCGCCCGAGGCGTCGCGAAAGCGCAGTCGGGCGCTGGTGATGCCCTCGATCAAGGGTGTTGCGTCGGTCGCGGCGGTGCCGTCGACATAGGGATGGCTACGCCGTTCGAGCCGGCCGTCGACCAGCCAATATTCGACCTTCTGGATGGTCGGGCGGTCTGCATTGCCGTCGAGATTGTCCCACCCGCCGCGCACGAGCAGCAGCGCGGGGCGCTCGGGCCCGATCGTCGCCTCGGCGTAGAAGGCGGGGGCGAGCTTGCCGTTTTGCGTCCGGCTGATCCGCGGCAGCGCCTGTGCGAGGTCCGCCGTCATCAGCGAACTCGCGCGCTCGATCGCGGCCATGTCGTCGAGCCGCGCCGTCACCGCGCCTTGCGCCGACACGGTGCCCGAGAGCAGCATCACGCCCGCCGCCGAGAGCATCGCGAAGATGAGGAGCGCGACAAGCAGCTCTATGAGAGTAAATCCACGGCTCATCGGGCGCGTCTCGCGATCGTGAGGATGACGGGTGCGCCGGTGCTGCTGCGCACGGCGATATCTATCCGCAGCGCCCCGCCGCCCAGCGCCTGGACGCGGCGCGTCCAGGCGCTGGGGCGGCCGCCGTTGACGGCGGTTCCGCCGGTATTGCCGATCGCTGGCGGGGCGGGGTCGGTGAGGGTTTCGACCGCGATGTTGCGTGCGACCGCCTGCGCCACCACGCGCTGATCGAGATCGGCGGTGGTGCGCAGGCTCACCCCTTGCAGCCGCAGCAGCGCCATTGCCGCAAGGCTGAACACCGCGAGCGCGACGAGCATCTCGATCAGCGTGAAGCCCTGTTGGGCGGAACGCCAAGAAGACTCGAAGTCGTTTTCGGCGGAACGCCACAAGGATATGAAGCCGCGCTCAGTCACCGATCGTCACCTCGCCGTCGGCCGCTACGCGCACCGAGGAGCGCGCGTCGTTGCGCACCAGCGTGACGGTGAGCGGCGCCACCGCCGCGCCGGTGGTGTCGAACGTGATGCGCGCGGGGCCTTTGTTGCCGACGAGTGCGATCGCCTGATGGCGCCAGTCGGTGGTGACGAAGGGTTCCTGGTCGAGCGGCACCCATTCGCCCGCGATGCGTCGCGCGAAGCCGTAGCCGCTGGGTGCCACCCAGATGCTCATCGGCTGCGCCTCGACAATCGCGTTGTCGCGCGCCGCCGACACGCGTGCGGCGAAACGCTGCATGTCGTCGAGCACGCGGCCCTGCGGGTTGGGAATCGTCATGACGACGGCGGCTGACGCAAGACCAAGGATCACGAGCACCACCATCAGTTCGATCAGCGTGAAGCCCTGTTGGGCGGAACGCCGACAGAGCGTGAAGCCCGCCTCCTGGCGCTGAGGCTCAGAGGTCGCTCGAATAGATGTCGGCATTCTCGCCCTCGCCGCCCGAGGCGCCGTCGGCGCCGAGCGAAACGATGTCGAACGCCCCCCGCTTGCCCGGCACGCGATATTGATAGGGGTGCGCCCATGGGTCGTTCGGAAGGCGTCGGATGTAGCCGCCCGGGCGGTAGCGCTCGGGCTGGGCGAGCGTCGGCGGCGCCGTCACCAACGCCTGGAGCCCTTCGCTCGCGCTCGGATAATTGATGTTGTCGAGCCGATATTGGTCGAGCGCCTGTTCGAGCGTCGCGATGTCCGCTTTGGCCTTCTCGACGCGAGCCTTGCCGGTGGCGGGCAGCACGTTGACCGCGACGATCGTCGCCAGCAGGCCGATGATGACGATGACGACCATCAGTTCCACGAGGGTGAAACCCTTTTCGGCGGTGCGCCTCGAAGACTCGAAGCTGTGTTCGGCGGAAGCCCGTTGTTCGTCATGCCGGACTTGTTCCGGCATCTGCCGCTCCGCAGGTGCCGCCGTTGGTTGGGTTGGGGCCCGGTGGCCCCCGGAACAAGTCCGGGGTGACGGATGGAGGTTCGAAATGTCGGACATGATGCCTCTCAAGCGCCGGTCAGGCTCTGGAGTTGGAGGATGGGGAGCAGGATCGAGAGCACGATCACCGCGACGATCGCGCCCATCGCGATGATGATCGCGGGCTCGAGCATCGACAGCGCGACCGAGGTGAAGGCGTCGAACTCGCGCTCGAGATAGTCGGCGGCGCGTGCGAGCATGGTGTCGAGCTGCCCCGCCGATTCGCCCGATGCCGCGAGGTAGACGAGCAGCGGCGGGAACACGCCCGCGCGCCGGAGCGCGGCGGACAGGCTGCCGCCGCCACGGATCGCCTCGACGATCTCGTCCGACGCGCGACGGAGGACGCGGTTGTGGACGGTCTGCGCGGTGAGCGCGAGGCCCTCCATCAGCGGCAATCGGCTCGCGACCATGGTCGCGAGCGTGCGCGCCATGCGTGCCGCGTGGAGGTCGCGCAGCAGCCGCCCGATCACCGGCGTGCGCAGGACGGCGCGATCGGCGGCGTAGCGGATCGGCTCGTGCCTGAGCGCGCGCCAGGCGATCGCCGCGAGCAGGCCGAGGCCGAGGAGCAGCGCCCACCACCAGTGCGCGAGGAAGGTGGAGAGGCCCATCACGACGCGCGTCAGCAGTGGCAGCGTCTGGCCCATCGTGTCGAACTGTTCGACCACCTTGGGGACGACGAACACCATCAGCGCCGCGACGACGACGATCGCGAACACCGCGAGGATCAGCGGATAGGCGATCGCGGTGATCACCTTGCCGCGCATCTCCGCCTGGCGTTCGAGCAGATCGGCGAGGCGCTCCATGATCAGCGGCAGGCTGCCCGAGCGTTCGCCCGCCGACACCATCGCGCGATAGAGGAGCGGGAAGCTCTTCGGCGCGCTGCCCATCGCCTCGGCGAGGCGGCGGCCCTCGACGATGCCGGCGTGGACGCGATCGATCACTTTGCGGACGTGCGGCTTCTCGCTCTGTCGCGCGATCGTGCGCAGCGCTTCCTCGATCGGGCTGACCTGGATCAGCGTCGCCGCCTGGCGCGTGAACAGCGTCAGTTCCTTGCCGGACAATGTCTTGCGGTCGAAGCTGAGCAGTGAGGGGACGGTGGAGGCGCGTGCCTCGGCGGGCTTGACGCGCATCACGAACAGCTTGCGCCGGTCGAGCTCGGCCTTGGCGGCCTCGATCGTGTCGGCGGCGATGCGGCCGTGCTGCTCCTTGCCCGAGGGCGCGATGGCGAGATAGGCGAACTCAGCCATCGCCCAGCTCGGCCCCGTCCTCGCCGCGGGTGATGCGGATCGCCTCTTCCGCGGGGGTTTCGCCCGCCAGCACCAGCGCGCGCGCGGCCGCGCCCAGATTGCGTGCGTGGACGAAGGCGTGACGCGCGATGATCGCCTCGTCGCCGCCGTCGTTGATGAGGCGCCGGATCGGCTCGTCGACGCGGATCATCTCGAACACGCCGATCCTGCCCTTGAACCCGGTGCCGGCGCATTGATCGCAGCCGACGGGCTCGTGGACGATCGTGCCGGTCTCGAAGCCGAGCCGCGCGGCGAGCGCCTGCGACGCCTGGATGGGCCGGCGGCAGGACGGGCAGAGGCGGCGCACCAGCCGCTGCGCGATCACCGCGCGTAGCGTGGAGGCGAGGAGGAAGGGCTCGACCTTCATGTCGCGCATCCGCGTGATCGCGCCGACGGCATCGTTGGTGTGGACGGTCGATAGCACCAGATGCCCGGTGAGCGACGCCTGCACCGCGATCTCCGCGGTCTCGCGGTCGCGGATCTCGCCGATCATCACCACGTCCGGGTCTTGCCGCAGGATCGCGCGCAGCCCGGCGGCGAAGGTGAGGCCGACCTTGGGGTTGACCTGCGTCTGGCCGACGCCCTCGATCGCATATTCGACCGGGTCTTCGACCGTCAGGATGTTGCGACTGCCGTCGTTGAGCTGGCGCAATCCGGCATAAAGCGTCGTCGTTTTGCCCGATCCGGTGGGGCCGGTGACGAGCAGGATGCCGTTGGGCTCGGCGAGCGCGGCGCGATAGGCCGCCTCCACGCCCTCGCTCATGCCGAGCACATCGAGGCTGATTCCGGCATTGTCCTTGTCGAGGATGCGCAGCACCACGCGTTCGCCCGCGCGGCTGGGCAGCGTCGAGACGCGCACGTCGAGCAATTTGCCGCCCAGCGTGATGCCGATCCGCCCGTCCTGCGGCACGCGCCGCTCGGCGATGTCGAGCCGCGCCATCACCTTGATGCGGCTGACGACGACCGGGGCGACGTGCGGCGGCATCCGCAGCATCTCCTTGAGCACGCCATCCATCCGCATCCGCACGACGAGCGCGCTTTCATAGGGCTCGATATGCACGTCGGAGACGCCGTGCCGCGCGGCCTCGGCGAGGATGCCGTTGATGAGGCGGATCGCGGGGGCGTCGTCGGCCGAATCGAGCAGGTCTTCGGCGCTCGGCAGGTCGCCCGCGATCAGATCGAGCTCGCCGCCGTCGAGATCGAGCGCTCCCGCGACCGCCGCCGCGGTGCCGTCCATCGCATAATGATCCGAGAGGTGCCGGTCGAACTCGGCGGCGGACACCGTCTCCACCTCGAAGCCGCAACCCAGGTGCCGCCGCACCTCGATCAGGACGTACGGATCGGCGCCGTCGCGGAGTACGACGGTCGGCCGTTCGGCATCGACATCGCGCAGGACCACGCCGAACTTGCGCGCGAAGGCATAAGGGATGGGCGTCGGAGGGGCGGGGGCCGCGGATGCCGCCGTTTCCTGCTCGCCCGATGATCCGCGCGCGATCTTCATGGCTGCGCCTCGCTCGGGGGAACCTCCACCGGCTGCACCGTCATCGACGAGCGCTGCTGCTCCATCGGCACCACGACCGGCGGTGCGGGCGTTGCGGGTGCGGCGCCCGGCACCGTCATCACCTGCTGCGGCCGGATCACGGTGCCCGTCACCGGCGTGCCGGGCGGTATCGGCGGCACCGCGCCCATATAATCGCGCACCAGCGCGTCGAGGCTCGGCTCGACGCCGGGATTCTGGGCGAGCTGCTGGTCGCGCATATAGCCGTAGCGTTGCTGCGTCATGCGATCGCCCTCGGCGGCGTTGTGGATGATCGTCGGCCGGATGAAGACCATCAGGTTGGTCTTGCTGCGCGCCCGCGAGCGCGACTTGAACAGCTCGCCCAGCACGGGAATATCGGACAGCAGCGGCACGCGCTCGATCGTGCGCCGCTCGTTGTCGTCGAGCAGCCCGCCGATCGCGAGGATCTGCCCGTCCTGCGCGGTCAGCGTCGTCTGGAATTCGCGCTTGTTGAGGATGAGCTCGCTCGATTTTTCGGAGACGGGCCCCGCGATCGAGCTGACTTCCTGGCGGATGACGAGCTTGATCTCGCCGCCCTCGTTGATCTGCGGCTTGATGTCGAGCTTGATGCCGACATTCTCGCGCTGGATCGTGCGGAAGGCGTTGTCGAAATTGTCGGACAGCGCCTCGCCCGTGGTGATCGGGATTTCCTGCCCGACGAGGAAATGCGCCTCGTGATTGTCGAGCGCGAGGACGTGCGGGGTGGAGAGAATGTTCGAGGCGGTGTCGGACTTCACCGCGTTGATGATCGCGCCGAAGATCGCATTGCTGCCGATGTTGACGAGCGTGCCGCCGAACCCGCCGTTCGCGCCGAGCAACTCCTGCGCCGCCGCCTGCTGGAGGCTGTCGGTGAGCGGGCTGTTCTCGGTCGTTGTGACGACGTTGCCGTCGATCGTGGTCGTCGAGCTGTCGAGCCTGGTCGCGCCATAGGCGCCCGCGAGCGTCAGAATGTTGGGAACCGCGTTCGAATAATTGGTCGCGAGGAACGGTACGCCGCTCGACGGATCGCCGCCCAAAAGGAACTGCACGCCGAGCCGCTTGGCGGCGTTGTCGCTGATCTCGACGATGATTGCCTCGACCAGCACTTGCTCGCGCGCGACGTCGAGTTGACGGATCACCTCGCCGAGCATGCGTTGCGTGTCGGCATTGCCGCCGATGACGATCGCATTGGCGCCGGTGAAGCGCGTGACGATCACCGGCCCGCGCAGGAACAGGCTGTTCGCGCGCGATGTCTCCGCATCGGGTGCGGCGGTCGGGGTCGGCGTTGGAGTTGCCACCGCCCCCGGGGCGGCACCGCCGTTCTTGCTGTCGGCGCCGAGCGGCGTCTGCGCGAAAGCGGGGGTTTCCTCGGCCGGTTGCGTCACCGGCTGGCCGACAAGCTGCTGGAGCACGGGGAGCAATTGCGCGGCGTCGGCGTGCTTCAGGTAGATGACGCGGATCTCGGTGCCGCTCTCGGCGGTGCGATCCAGTTCACGCGCGAGCGATGCCAGTTTGGCGACACCCGCCGGATCGCCGCGCAGCGCGATGCTGTTCGACCGGTCGATCGCCACCGCGACCACGCCCGATCCCACCGCAGCCGCGCCGCCCGGCCCGCCCGCGCCGCCGCCGGTACCCGCGAGTTTCTGGAGCGATTCGGCGACCTCGCGTGCGCCGGCATTCTTCAGCGCGACGATCTCGGTCGTGTCGTTGGTGCGGTCGATCCGCGCCACCAACGCACGCACGCGCTGGATATTGTCGGCATAATCGGCGACGACCAGGCTGTTGGCGGCGCGATTGGCAGTGATCGAGCCTTCCTTGCTGACGAGCGGCTTGAGTGTTTCGACCGCCGAGGCCGCGTCGATGTTGCGCAGCCGGAAGACCTCGGTGACGAACGAATTGCGGCTCGCCGCGCGGCCGACGCTGCCGGGCTCGGCCGCGGCGCCCTCGACCGGCTGGATGCGCAGTGCGCCGCCGCTGGTCGGCACCGCGACCAGGCCGTTGGCGCGCAGGGTCGACAGCACGATCTCGAAATATTCAGAGCGCGACAGCGGGCGATCGGTGACGACCGACACCTTGCCCTTCACGCGATCGTCGATGATGAAGGTGCGCCCGGTGACGCGCGCCGCATCCTGGATGAAGGCGCGGATATCGGCGTCGCGCACGTTGAGCGTCTGCTGCGCCGCCGCCGGCGCGCCGAGGGCGAGTGCGAGCGCCGCGCCGATGAGGAGAAGCCTCGGCCTCATGGCTGCGGTGCCTCGGCATTGTCGAGGGCCGGAACATCGTCGGGTGCCGGAACGGCATCGGGCGTCGGCGCGGGTTCCGATTGATCGAGATAGAGGAGCTCGTCGGCGCCGCCCTTGTCGAGCACGACATGGTCGATCGCCACGGCTTTCAGCTTGGCGCCGCCCGTGATCTCGTCGCCCACCGCATAGCTGGTCTGGACGTCGTCGGGCGTGGCGATGATCGCCGAGCCGAGCCCCGTCGCCTCGTTGATCCTGACTCCCATCAGCTTGAACGGGAGCGACGTGACCGCCTGCGCGCCATCGTCGTCGGAGGCAGTGCGGAAGAAGGGATCGGAACGCGTGAACAGCGCCATCCGTGCACCCATCGGCAGGTCGGCCGGCTGGCGTGGCCGCCAGTCGCCGAACGGCCCCACCGGCGTCGCGATTGTCCAGAGAAGCCTGGCGATCGCGACGGCAAGGCCGATCAGCAACATGATTTCGACCGCCGCGACCGGCCCGCCGCGAGACACGCGGCGCACCAGCCGCAACATCCGTTCATTCCGGTAGACGCGCACAAATCCCCCGCCTCGGATCATCCGAATCGCGCTGCAACCGCGCGATGCGGATGGTCTTGCGTCAGCGGGGTGACATGGTTGTTACAGCCATCGGACAGACAGATGACAATGTCGCCGATCAGAATCGCAGGCTGATGCCGATCGAGCCGCTGGTGCCGATATCGTAGCGGTTGATGTCGACCACATTGTCGTCGAGCCGCTGGAACTCGCGATAGCCGGTGCCCGTCAGGTTGCGCGCCTCCAGCGTGATCTCGCCCTGGGCGCCGAAGGCCAAGAATCCCTGGCGGATCACCGCGTCGAGCCGCAGCCCCGGCCGCTCGACGATCGGCGGTTGCTGGAGCGTGCCCGCCTGCAACCCGCGGCTGGTCACGCGCTCGCTCGCATAGGTCAGCAGCAGCGTCTGCTGCGACAGCGAGTCGGGGTCTTCGAGCCCGATCTGGAGGTTGACGAGGTGGTCGGACTGGCCCGTCAGCGGATCGCCGTCGTCGAACAGGCCGTCCGCGGTGCCGGTGAAGAGCGGCGTGCGCACCGTATCGTCCGGCCCTACCTTCAGCTCGGACTTGGAATAGGTGTAGTTGGCGCTCAGCACCAGCCGCCGCGACGCGAGGAAGCCGCCGTCCGCCATCCCGCCGAGCGGCAGGTATTTGAGCACCTCGACCTCGGCGCCGTAGAGATCGGCCTCGGGCGCATTGGCGAAGCTGGTGACGATGCCGTTGTTGAAATAGCTGAACGCCTCGATCGGCTTGTCGATCTTCTTGTAGAAGCCGGCGAGGGTGAAGCGCTGCTCAGGCGCGAAATAATATTCGTAACGCGCCTCGGCGTTGGTGAGCTTGCTGTCGGTCAGGAACGGGTTGCCGATGAACTGACGGTCGGATTCGGTGTCCTGATAGACCTGCTGGGCGAGCTCGCGGAATTGCGGGCGCGCGATCGTCTGCGAGGCGGCGAGGCGCAGCTGCATGTTCTCGGCCATGTTCCAGGTGAGCGTCGCGGCCGGCAGCCAGTAATCGTTGTTGAGCCGCGTCGTCGCATAGGCGTCGGTCGGCCGCCCGTCGAGACCGAGCGGGGTCACGAACTGGCGCGCATCCTCGTAGCGCACGCCGAGATCGAGCGTCACGCCGTCGAACAGCTCGGCGTTGATCCGCGCATAGCCCGCGTGGATGCGCAGGCCCGCCTCGAACGCGCCCGCGCCGGACACACCCGTCGCCTCGCGCAGATAGATGCCGTAGGTCTGGACGTTGTAATCCGAGAGCAGATAATCGGGCCGCTCCTGCGACACCGCGAGCCCCAGGCTCCCCAACTCGGGCGTGAAGCGGAAATCGCGCCGCGTCGAATCGCGCTGCTGATCGGTATAGGCATAGCCGGCGCTCACCGTCACCGGGCGAGCGAAGGGGAGCGCGTAGGAAAGGTCCGCCGCGCCTGAATAGAGATTCTCCTCGAGCTTGCTGAATGAGATCGTCGCATCGCCCGATTGGTTGAGATTGTTGACGTAATCGTCGACCTGCGCATTGTAGACATATTCGAAGCCGCGCTCGTATGGCGCCTCGCGCTTGGTGTTGGCGTAGGCGGCGCGCAGGTCGAGCCCGACGTCGCCGAACTTGAACTCGCCGGTCGCCTGGGTGTCGATCAACTGGCGTTCGTACCAGGCGGTGTTCTGGTCGATGAAGTCCTTGGTCTCGCTGACGCTGCTCGTGCCGCGCGACAGACGGCCCTGCTTGAGCGTGTCGCGGATGTAGAGCCCGGTCCAGCGGATGCTGTTCTCGCCGAAGCGAATGCCGGTGCCCAGCAGGCCGTGGACGACGACGTGGTTGTCGGTGAGCACGGTGCGCGCGTCACGCACCAACCCGCCGAGGTCCGAATCGATCGACACCTGCTGGATCGCGTCGCGCGTGCGCCATTCGTTGGAGATGCCGGCGCTCGCGATCAGGCCGAGCTGCGTGCCGCCGGGCGTGTCGTAGCGGATGCCCGCGCTCGCCGTGCCCGAAAAATTGGTGGGGATGTCGTCGTTGCGCTGGAGCAGCGTCGTATCGGCGTTGACGAGGCTCGACGTGATCGTCGCCATCTCGGCCTTGCGCTCTTCGAACGAAAGCTCCGGCGACAGCGTGTCGAGCGAGATCGCGCGACCGGTCGCGATCGCCTTGCGCAAAGGGAAGGGAATGGTGCGCGTGCCGTCGTCGAACCCGGTCCAGTCGGTGTCGCTGCCGTAATAGGTGTAGCCGAGGCGGCCCGTGGTCTCGGTATCGCCCGAGACGCTGCCCTTCACCTCGAAAAAACTCTCGTCGGGAAGCGCGGTGGTGGTGAGATTGACCACGCCGCCGCCGAACTCAGCCGGGTAATTGACCGAATAGCTCTTCTGGACGAGCGCGCTGGCGATGATGCTCGACGGGAAGATGTCGAGCGGAACGACGCGCTTGAGCGGCTCGGGGGAGGGCAAAGGCGAACCGTTGAGCAGCGCCAGCGAATAGCGATCGCCCAGCCCGCGGACGTAGACGTAGCCGTTGCCGACCACCGACAACCCGGTGACGCGGGTGAGCGCGCTCGCCACGTCGCCGTCGCCCGCGCGCGCGATATCCTCGTTCGAAAGGACCGACACCACCTGCGGCGTGTCGCGCACCGGCTGCGGGATGTTGCGGCCGACCACGACGATGCCGGGCAACTCGGCGCCCGGGGTGGAGATGTCGACCTGTCCGTTCCGGTGCTGCGCGGCCGGGTCCGACGGCGCGGCGGGCCCCGATTGCTGTGCGTCGATGGTCGCGACCTGCGCGAGCGCGACGCCCGGCGTGAGCGCGGTGGTCAGGAGAAGGCCGGCGAGCCCGAGCGAGCGGTTCATGAGCGGTGCTTTCGAAAACGAGACGTGCGAGGATGGAGGCGGCGACGGCGTTGTCCGCCGTCGCCGCCGTCCGTCGTTCAGATCAGAGGGTCGGGATCGCGGTGCACGACGCGCCGCTGCCGAAATCGAGCGTCGAAGAGTCGCACGTCCACCCCTGATACCAGGTGTCGCTCGCGTTCTTGACCGCGCCGATATAGTCGGTCGTGGTGAAGAACGAGCCCAGCGTCGCGGCGTTGAACGCCGGCACCGCGAGCTCGTTCGCGCCGTCGATGAAGTCGGTGAGCGAGCTGGTGAAATCGGGATCGTTGTTCGCGCCCGAAACCTCGAAGATCGACTTGATCGTCGCCGTCGAGACGTTGCCGTCGTCTTGATACGCGCCGTCGCCGCACTGCATCACGACCGACTTGAACACGGGCGGTCCCTGATCCTGCAGCCCGGCATTGGCCCCGCGGGTGGTGGTGCCGCCGGTCTCGTCGATATCGAGGCAGGTGCGCGGGCTGACGACCACGCCGTTGACCGCCGTGTAATCGGCTCCGCCGCGGAACAGCATCGCGTTGATCGACGAGGCGAGCGTCGAACGATGGAGGAACGTGAAGTTCGACAGGCGGACGAAGGTGCGCGGCAGCGAATCCTCGTTGCCGTTCGAATCGACCTCGAGGATCGTGTCGCCCGACTGGCCACCCGCCCGCTGCGCGACGATCGCGAACTGGACGAAGCCCTGATAGCCCTGGTCGCTGTCGATATTGTCGTCGTCATTGCCGGTGAAGACGAGATATTTGAGGTTGGCGCGACCGCCGAACATCTCGACGCCGTCATCCGAGCTGTTGTGGACCTGGATGTGATCGAGCGTGGTGCCCGATCCGACGCCCGCCAGCGTCAGGCCATTGATCTCCTTGTCGGGCGCGAGCTGGAAGCCGGCGTAGCGAATCTGGACATATTGCAGCGCGCCCGAGCTGTCGGTCGCATTGGCGCCGCCGAACAGCGCGTCTGCGGTGCCTTCGAACTGGCTCTGGCAATCCGCTGCGCCGCCCGTGGCGCCGCCGATGCAAGCGGAGATCGGCGCGCGGCCGAGCAGGACGACGCCGCCCCACAAGGCCTGACTGTCGTCGGTCGCGGTGCCTTCGACGTTGCGGCGGCCGGTGAAGACGATCGGCTGGGTCGGCGTGCCGACGGCGTTGATCTTCGAGCCGCGGTTGACGACGAGGAAGTCGAGCCCGCCCGAGCCGAAGACGACGACGCCCGGATCGATCGAGAGCGTTACGCCCTTGCCGCCCGCCGCCGCACCGTCGCCGCCGATATCGGTGCCGACATCGACGCGGCCGACCAGTGAATAGATCGTGCCGTCGCGCTTGGGGATGTTGAGATCGCTGTTGATGCGGCCCGTGATCGAACAGTTGCGCAGGTTCGCGATTACGCCGGCGTTGGTGAAGCCATCGGGGCAATCCGCGGCCGGGCTGCCGGGGGTCGGCGTCGGGGTCGGCGTGGGTGTCGGGGTCGGCGTGGGAGTGGGCGTCGGCACGACGATCACGCCTTCGCCGGGCGAGGCAACGTCGTCGGCGCCGCATCCGGCGAGCGCAAGCAAAGCGCAGCCGCCGAGCAGCGTGCGCATACGTAAATTGTGGATCATGTCGTCTCCGCTGGCCGGCCAGCCGGCTCCCTGTTGGCATCGAGGCAGGTGGAGGGCGAATCGAATAGGCCCCCTTTGCGCCCCGGCCGGGCCCTATGGTGTCCGCATGACACGCTGAGGGAGGGAGCGTGACGGTACGATGTCTTCTTGATTACAGATATGTTGCGCGCCGCCCCGATGCCGCAAGCGTCTCGGGAGTGATGAGCAGGTCGGGCCGATGGAATAGGATCTTGACCGGCGACCCTGTCCTGAGGTTCGGCGGAGCAAAGCCCTGTGCAAGGTCGCATCGATCAGTAGCTCGATCTTGGTTTCCATACCCGGATTCCGACATGTTATCGCTGTTGGATGGCGCGCGACGTGAGCGGCTTGCGAGCATAACCAAAAGGATGATATCGAAATATAAATCAAAACAAATCAAAAGTCGGGAGGATCGCCGTGCGTCATCTTGCCATAAGCAGCGCGCTCATCGCCGTAATGCTGGCCATGCCGGCGGCTGCCGAGAAGCGCGACGGCTGGTACCGCCAAGGCGATTTCTCGCCGGTGAAGCGGATCGCAATCCGCATTTCAAATCCGGGTGACGACGACAGGATCGAGGCCCCGGTTACGCTCACGCCGGAGCAACTCCCCGAAATTCGCGGTGCGCAACCGTTCACGGTGACGCTGGTGGATCCGGCGCTGCCGCCGCAACCCGCCCTCACGCCGCGCCAGCGGGCGATCGCGGGGCCGCACGGTCTGCGCGAAGAGGAAGGCGGCCATGCGATTTTCTACCAGCTCGACGATCTCGACAAGGACGGGTTGTGGGACGAGCTGTTCTTCATGACCGACATCGCCGCGCACGAGACGAAGACGCTCTACCTGTATCTCGGGTTTCAGCAGCGCGGCTGGAACCCACACCGCACCAATGCCGCGATCGGCAGCTACATGCGCCACGTCGTGCCGTTCTGGGAATCGGAGAATGTCGGCTGGAAGCTCTGGTTTCCGACCGACATCGACATCTACGCCAAGCGCGAACCGGTATTGATGTCGAACCGACTGTTGACCGAAAACCTGGATGGCTACGCGGTATCCTATGCCGACCCGGCCTATGGGTCGGACATCATGTCGGTCGATTCGTCGTTCGGCGGGGGCGGCATCGGCCTCTTCGAGACGCCGGGCAGCGACGCGCTGTCGCGCCCGCGCTTCACGCCCCACAGCGATCTCGAGCATCGCTTCAACGGCAACGGGCTCAAGGACACGCGCTACGCCTTCGATGTGGTGGTCAACGGTCCGCTGCGCAGCATCGTGCGCATCAAGACGATGAACTGGAACACCGGCCATGGGCACTACGATTTGACCCAGACCTATACGGCCTATGCCGGCAAGAACTATTCGACGGCGAAGGTGCATTTCGACCGGTTCGAGCCTGAAAACCCGGGCGCGGCGCTCGCCGTCGGGATCCGCAAGCGGCCGGGATCGACGATGAATTTCCGCGAGGACGGCGTCGTCGTCACCGCCGGCACCGAGGTCATCCGCAATCCGGACGACACCGAATCGGATCAAAATGCGCTGAAGGTCGCCTATGCGGGCACCGCGCTCGTCGTCAGTTCGGCCTATACGCCTGACTATGTCTACGATCCGGATCAAGGCGAGAATCACGTCTTCCGTCTTCGGCCGGGGCCGGATGGCGATTACGAATATCTGATCGCGGCAGGCTGGAGCGAAGGCGCAACGCTCAAAACCGCCGACGCATTCAAGCAATATGTGCTGGATGTGGCGCGGGAGCGCGACAATCCCGTGCGGCTGATCGATGCGTATACGGAAACCCGCCCAGCGGATTGATTGGCTCGGCAATTGCCGTAACCGGAATATCGCGTTGACTCAGTAGGTTAAGCGCAAGATGGAATGGGCTAAAGTTTCATTTTGATTCGATTAATTATCGAATAATTTTGTTTCCACTTTCCATTTGCGCATTTTTCGGATATTCCAGCCCGAAACGAGCACCAAATATCAACTGTGCCGTGATCAGGAGGGGATATGACTGGTTTTTTCACCCGTTTTCCGGTTTCGAATCTGGCGATCGCGCGTGTCCTGGCACTTTCCAGTGCGGCGGTCGCGTTCGGCGTCACGCCCGCTCATGCTCAGGACGCCGCTTCCGCCGCTTCTTCTCAATCTGAAATGACACCGGTTTCCGGGGCGACCGATCCGGCGTCGTCGGTGCAGGACGGCGGTGACATCATCGTCACCGGATACCGCGCATCGTTGAACAGTGCGGTCGACCTCAAGCGTGAGTCGGTTTCCGCGGTCGATGCCATCGTGGCCGAAGATATCGCCGCATTTCCCGATCAGAATCTGGCGGAATCGCTACAACGCATCCCCGGTATCGCCATCACCCGCGATGGCGGCGAAGGCCGTGAGGTAACGGTGCGCGGGCTCGGCGCCGGTTACACGCTGGTGCGCCTCAACGGAATGCAGACCAACGCCACCAGTTCGAGCAACGACGGGGCGAACAGCAGCCGCGCGTTCGATTTCGATCTGTTCGCGTCGGACCTCTTCAACTCGATCGTCGTCCACAAGACGCCCGAAGCGCAGCTCGACGAGGGCACGCTGGGCGCGACCATCGACCTCAATACCGGCAACCCCTTGTCCTATGACGACGGCTTCACTTTCGTCGGTTCGGCCAAGGCGCAGTATAACGACCTGAACGACAAGGCCGGGCCGCGGCTTGCCGGGTTGCTCGCCTACAAGGATCCGAGCGGCGACTGGGCCGCGTCGGTCTCGGCGGCATGGTCGCATTACAAGACCGCCGAATTCGGCAACGATACCGTGCGCTGGCAGCAGGCGCGGTTCAATTCGGTCGAAGGCACGCCGTGTTTCGGTGGCGACGGCGGATATGTTTCCAGCGCGCCCTGCGACGAAGCGGCGCTCGCCTTCCATCCGCGTATCCCGCGCTATGACGATGTGTATCACGAACGCGACCGGCTCGGCGTCACGGCCAGCTTCCAGGCACGGCCGTTCGAGAATACCGAGATCAACCTGAACGGCCTCTACGCTCGTTACAACCAGAATCGCGAGGGCAATGTCGCCGAGGTGCTGTTCCGTTCCAACGAGCGGGGCATCGACATCGTCGACTATACGCTCGACCCGGACAGCGGCGACATGATCGCGGGCACGTTCGACAACGCGTGGGTGCGGGTCGAGCATGCCTATCGCGAATCGTTCAACCGCTTCCACCAGGTGAGCGGCGACATCAAGCAGACGTTCAGCGACAGCTTCTCGATGAAGCTGTTCGGCGGCTTCTCGCGATCGCGCACCTACACGCCCGACGATCTCGACATGATTTTCGACGATCGCGACGCGACCAGTTATTCCTACGATTACGCCAATCGCAATGCGCCGCGCATCACCTTCAACGACGACATCACGCGACCCGAAGCGTTCCAGTTCTCCGAGTTTCGTGATCGACGCACGCGGATCGTCAACAAGTTCCGCACCATCGCGCTCGATGCCGACTGGAAGGCGACCGATGCGTTGACGATCACCGGCGGCGGCTTTTATCGCCGCTACGATTTCGACATCGACAGCGCGACCCGTGATTCCACGTATTGCGCCGCATTCGCCTGCGCCCCCGGCCAATACGGCGCGCCGGTGAGCGATGCCATTTCGAGCATCTACGATCTGCCCGATCTGGGCGGTGCGCCCGCAGGGACGAGCCCGTCCTACGTTCTGCCCGATATCGCGGCAGCGGCGGACCTCGTCGATTTGTACGGCCGGTCGTTCAAACCCGATATCGGCGGCATCCGCAGCGTACGCGAAGAGGATAGCGGCGGCTATTTCCAGTTCAACGTGCGCAGCACGATGTTCGGGATCGATTACTCAGCCAATGCCGGCGTCCGCTATGCGCATACGCGGCAGTCGTCGACCGGTATCAACAACGATCAGACCATCACGGTGGTCCGATCCTACGACGACTGGCTGCCGGCGGTGAACATCGCGCTTTATCCGAGCCAGGACGTGGTCGTGCGCGGCGCGATCGCCAAGGTGTTGACCCGTCCCAATCTCGGCGACCTGACGCCGGGCGGCAATGTCGACGGATTCAATTGGGGCGTCAGCTTCGGCAATCCCTATGTCGATCCGACACGCGCGACGACCTACGATCTCGGGCTCGAATGGTATTTCCATCGCGGCGCGGTCGCCTCGGTCGGCCTGTTCAAGAAATCGATCGAGAGCTTCCCGCTGGCGGGCACCCGGACCGGCACCTATGCCTCGACCGGGCTGCCGCTGTCGCTCATCCTCCCGAGCGCCCCGGCATACGGCAATCCCGAGCAGCAGCCCTGGACGATCGACAGCGTCGAGAACGGGCCCGGTGCCTCGATCAAGGGATTCGAGGTCGGACTCCAGACCCCGTTGTTCTTCCTTCCGGCACCGTTCGACAATTTCGGAATCGTGGCAAACGCGACCTATGTCGATTCGAGCGTAAGTTATAAGGTCAACACTCCGGCAGTCGATGCGACACCGCCTGCGACGCCCGAGAATCCGAACGCCTCTTTCCCGCAATACGTGCCTGGTGTCGTCACGGGAACGCTGATCGGCTTGTCTCCCTGGTCCTACAACTTCACGCTCTACTACGAGGACGACCGGTTCAGTATCCGCGGATCGGTGGCTTATCGTGATGCTTATATCTCGGGCACCGGCGGCAACGCGAACATCTTCGACGGATACAATTCCCGACTGAACGTCGATGCGTCCGCTTCTTACGACCTGACCGACAACATCACGCTCACGCTCGAGGGGCTCAACCTGACCGACGAGCGCGAGGGGCGTTATACTGATCAGGCGCGCAACCGCCCGTTCTTCTACGTCCATACCGGGCGGGTCGTGCTCGCGGGCGCCCGCTTCAAGTTCTGACGCCGCTGATGGGGAACGAAGACGGCCGATGCCAGCAGGCTCGCTTCTCGGCTTCGTTCCCTGCGGCGTTTCCGATATCCTCCGGCAACCATTCCTCCCCCGGTTGCCGTGGCGGTGCCGCGCGATGCGGCACCGCCTTTTTTTAGGAGAGGCAAAAGATGATCCGTTCTTCCATTGCGGCGCTTGCGGCCGCGACGATGCTCGTGCAACCGATGTCGTTGGCCCCGGCGCTCGCCGCGATGCAGGCTGGTAAGTCCGACTACACCAAGGCTGAAGCGGCACCCTCTCCACGATCGCGCGTGATCGTGCTGACCGACATCGGTTCGGATCCGGACGACATGGAATCGATGGTCCGGTTCCTCCTCTATTCGAACGAATGGGACGTCGAGGGGCTGGTTGCCGCGACCTCGCGCCACCTCAAGGATTCGGTTCATCCCGAGCAGATCCTGACCCGCATCGATGCCTATGAGAAAGTGCTCCCCAACCTGCGCGCGCAGGCGAAGAATTATCCCAGCGCGCAATATCTGCGCGATCGCGTCAAATCGGGTCGGCCCGAATGGGGCATGAAGGGCGTGGGCGAGGGCAAGGACACCGAAGCGTCCGAATGGATCATCCGCACCGTCGATAAGCCCGATCCGCGTCCCGTGTGGATCACGATCTGGGGCGGCGCGGTCGATCTGGCACAGGCGCTGTGGAAGGTTCGCGCGACGCGAACGCCGGAGCAGGTGGAGAAATTCGTCTCAAAGCTGCGCGTCTATTCGATCTCGGACCAGGACGATGCCGGTCCCTGGGTCCGACGCTATTTCCCCGACATCTTCTGGATCGCCAGCATCACCGCGCATCGGCATTACAACCTTTCCACCTGGGGCGGGATTTCGGGCGATCGGATGTACTATTTCGACGGGCCGGATTTCGATCTGGTCTCCAAGGAATGGGTCCGCGAGAATATCCAGCGCGGGCCGATGGGCGCGGTCTATCCGTCGTTCGCGTTCATCATGGAAGGCGACAGCCCGAGCTTCCTCTATCTGATTCCCAACGGCCTCGGATCGTCCGAGCATCCCGATTACGGAAGCTGGGGCGGACGCTACGGCAAGGTATCGCAATGGGACGGGCTGTGGACCGACACCAGCGATCTCGTGCTCGGCGAGGACGGCAAGGTGCGGCAGACCAACAAGGCCACGATCTGGCGCTGGCGCGAGGCCTATCAGAACGATTTCGCCGGTCGGATCGAGTGGACGCTGCAATCCTCCTTCAAGGGAGCGAACCACAATCCGGAGCTGGTGTTGAACGGCATCGCGGGCCGCGCGCCGATCCGCATCACGGCATCACCCGGCGAGGTGGTGCGGCTGTCGGCGGAAGGGTCGCGCGACCCTGACGGCGATGTGGTCGATTACCGCTGGTGGCAATATCGCGAGTCCGAAGCCGTCAACCGCAACCCCGAGGTGATCCTGCACCGTGGCGATCCGCTCTATACGCGCTTCGTCGCGCCGGAGGTGAGCGAGCCGACGCCCTTCCACATCATCCTGGAGGCGAAGGATTCGGGAAAGCCCGCATTGTACGCCTATCGTCGGGCAATCGTGACAGTGGTGCCCCGGAAGTAACCGATCGAACGCGCGCTCGACCTGCCCAACCGCTTTCTCGCTGCGGTCAGGACGGGTCGAGCGCGTAATCGTGCAGCCGGCGCGCATTCGACCGGTCGATCAGGAAACAATCCATCAGCAGCTTCTCGGGTTCGCCGGTCTCGCCCGTGCGAACGAAGCGATCGGCCAGCTCGACGGCGTATTGCGCCTGGCGGAAAGCGGGCTGGAGCACCGTTGCGTTAATCTTGCCGGCCAGGATCGCGTCGCGCACGTCGTTCGATCCGTCGAACCCGACGATCACGACATCGGTGCGCCCCGTGCTTTCGAGTGCGGCGAGCGCGCCCATCGCCATCGTGTCGTTGCCCGCGATCACGCCCCGCGTCTCGGGATGCGCCTGCAGGATCGCCTGCATCACCGAAAACGCCTCGGACTGGCTCCAGTTGGCGCTCTGCCGGGCGACCATCTTCAGATCGGGATATTGATCGAGCACGTCGTGAAACCCGCGCGATCGGATCGCTGCATTGGTATCCGATTCCTTGCCGACCAGTTCGACATAGGGGCCCTTCTCGCCCATCGCTTCGACAAAGGCGGCTGCACCCAGCGACGCGCCCTGATAGTTATTCGAGACGATTTGCGCCTCGGCGGCGCCCCGCGCGGAAATCTCACGATCGATCAGGAAGACCGGAACGCCGGCGTTCTTCGCCTTGAGCACTGCCGCGACACTCGCATCGGCGCCGGCATTGTCGAGGATGATGGCATCGGCGCCGCGCGCGATGGCGGTGTCGATCAACTGGCTCTGACGGAAGGCGTCATCGTCGTGCGAGAATTGCAGCGAGCGATATCCCAACGCCTCGGCCCGCTTTGCTGCGCCCACTGCCTCCTGTCCGAAAAACGGATTGTCGAGCGACGGTGTGATGATGACCATCAGCTTCTGCTCGTCGCGCCCCGACAGGGCAATCGCGACTGCCAGCACCGCCGCGAGCAGGACGATCGCGACCGGCACCACCCATTTGAGCATCCTCCGCCTCATGCGATGATCACCTCCACCCCGGCGGCTTCGAACGCACGGCGATCCTCGTCGCGTATCCCGTCGTCGGTGATGAAGGCGTGGATCAACTCGATCCCGCCGAGCGACGTGAACGAGGTCTGCCCGATCTTGCTCGAATCGGCGACGAGGTACACGCGCGAGGCGTGCGCGATCATCGCCCGTTTGACGGTGAGGTCGGCGAGCGCCGGATAGGTGAGCCCCGCCTCGAACGATATCGCCGCGGTCGCCAGGAACAGCTTCTGCGCGAACAGCCCTTCGAAATAATCGGCCGAACGCTCGCCCGAGAGCGAGAGCGTGGGTGCCTTGAACTGGCCGCCGGGCATGTGCACCGAGCAGGACGGCAGTGCGCCGAGCATCAGCGCGATGTTCAGCGCATTGGTGATGACGTTGAGACGTTCTCTGGAGGCGAGATGAGCCGCGATCTCGGTCGTCGTCGATCCCGAATCGAGGGTGATGCTGTCGCCATCCTCGACCAGCGCGGCGGCGGCACGGCCGATGCGGCGTTTTTCGTCCATGTGGACGAGGTGATGCAGCGCCATCGCCCGCACCTGCTGCGACAGCGATTTGAGATAGGCGCCGCCATATTCGCGCACGATGTGGCCTTCACGCTCGAGCCGCTCTAGATCCTGGCGGATCGTCACCTCGGAGACGTCGAACGCTTCGGCCAGATCACGGACGCGCGCGCTGCCTTCCTCCTGCATCCATTCGAGCAGCTTGCGCCGCCGCACGTCGCTCAGCAGCACCGTGCCATCCGCACTCGGCCGACCGCGTCGTCGCGCCTTGCGCGGCACCTTGTTCTCGTCAGTCACCGATTGCCCTCCCTCGCCCCTGTAATTGATCGAGCACGACCGCGGCGACGATCACGCTGCCCTTGATGACCATCTGCCAGAACTCGCTGACGCCCATCATTACCATACCGTCGCCCAGCACGCCGATCACGCACGCGCCGATGATCGCGCCGCCGACGGTACCGCGTCCCCCGGCAAGCGACGCACCGCCCAGCACGACCGCGGCGATCGCGCTCAGCTCGAACGTCTCGCCCGAGGCGGGATGCGCGGCGACGAGATCCGACGCGACGATCAGCCCGACAAGGGCCGCACAAGCGCCGGAGAGGACGTAGGTGATCGTCTTGACACGCGCCACCCTGACGCCCGACAGCAGGGCCGCGCGCTCGTTGCCGCCGATCGCGTAGACGCGCCGCCCGAACATCGTCCGTGCCGCGAGGAACGCAGCGCCCACGCCGAGCAGAACGAGAATCAGAACCGGCACCGGCAGGCCGGCAACACGGCCCGCACCGAGCCAGGGAAAACCCTCGTTGCCGAAGGCCTCGCTCCCGATCAGATTGGGGAACGTCGCGCCGTTGGAAATCAGCAACGCGGCGCCGCGCGCGATGTAGAGCATGCCCAGCGTGGCAATGAACGGTGCAACGCGAAACCGCGTGATGAGAACCCCGTTGAGCAGGCCGACCAGCCCGCCCGCAGCAACGGTGATCGCAACGATCAGCGGTACGGACGGGTAAATCACGATGTCGAGCGGGGCAATCGTCAGCCCGTCAAGGATCAACGCCCCTGCAACCATGCCGGCGAGGCCGACGATCGACCCGACCGAGAGATCGATGCCGCCGGTGAGGATCACGAAGGTCATGCCGATCGCAAGGATGGCGATGATCGCGATGTGCTTCGCCATGATGAGGAAAGTCGCAACCGACAGGAAGTTGGGCGCCATCACCGAAAAGAAGGCGAGCACGAGGAGCAGCGCGATGAATGCGCGCAGCCGGATGAGCAGATCGGCCACGCCGATCGAGGCTTGCGGCGCTTCGGTTTCGGCAAGAGGCACGGCCTGGCTCATATCGTCTCCGTCTGAAGGGAAGCGGGGGCGGGATTGGCGGCGCGCACCAGTTGTTCTTCGCTGGCATCGTCCGCATCGAGGTCGGCGGTGATCCTGCCGTCGGCCATCACCAGCACGCGGTCCGCGATCGCGAGCGCCTCGACCACGTCGGATGTCGTGAAGACGACCGCGAGTCCGGCGGCGGCGAGGCCGCGCATCGTCTCGAAAATCTCCGCGCGTGCGCCGACGTCGATCCCGCGGCTCGGCTCGTCGAGCAGCAATGCCCGGGGATCGGAGATCAGCGCGCGGCCGATCACGACCTTTTGCTGGTTGCCGCCCGACAGCGCCGTGATCGGCGTCGCGGGCGAGCCCGCCTTGACGCCCATCCGCGCCATCATCGCGCGGGTCGTATCGCGCTCACGCCGGCGCGAGACGATCCCCGCGCGCGAAATCCCGGCGAGCGCGCCCAGCGCGAGATTGCCGCCGATATCGAGGTTCTGGAAAATACCTTCGCCCTGACGATCTTCGGGAACGAGGAACAAGCCGCGCTCGACCCGTGCCGACAGATCGAGCCCCTGGAGCGCCTCGCCACCGAGCCGCACTGCCCCCGTGCTGGCGCGCGCGCCGCAGGCGGCTTCCAGCAATTCGGTGCGCCCCGCGCCGAGCAGCCCGTAGATCGCGGTGATCTCGCCCGCGCGGAACGCAGCCGTGACGCCATGCACCGCCGCGCCACCCGATCGCGGCGTGGCGAGATCGTCGAATTCGAGCACGACATCGCCCGCGGGAACGCGCTGCGACGCACGCTCGACAATCCCGGTCTCGCCCAACATCCGCTCGACGATCCAGCCGACCGACACACCCGCCATCGGCGCGGTCTCGACCAGACGGCCATCGCGCAGCACCGTCACTTCGTCACCGACACGGCACAATTCCTCCAGCCGGTGCGAGATGTAGACGATGCCGGTGCCCGCATCGCGCAGGTCGGCGACGATGCGGTGCAGTGTCTCCACCTCGGCGGCGCTCAGCGCGGACGTCGGCTCGTCCATGATGAGATAGCGAACGTCTTCGGAAAGCGCGCGCGCGATTTCGACGATCTGTTGCTGGCCGATGCGCAGCGTGCCGAGGATCGTATCGGGCTCGATCCGCGCGCCGAGCCGATCGAGCAGCGCCCTGGTGCGCTCGCGCTCGGCGGCGCGCGGCGTGGCGATTCCCCGTCGGAGCGATCGCCCGAGAAAGATGTTCTCGGCGACCGTCAGGTTCGGGCAGAGGTTGAGCTCCTGGAACACGATGCCGATCCCCTTCGAGGCGGCATCGCGCACCGAGGTGAAGCGGATGGGGGCGCCGTCGAAGGTCAGCCGGCCGGAACTGGGCTGCTCGACGCCCGCGAGAATGCGCATCAGCGTCGATTTGCCCGCGCCATTCTCGCCGATCAGCGCGTGGACGCTGTGCGGGCGGACGGCGAAATCCACGCCGTCGAGCGCGACCACTCCGCCATAGCGTTTCCCGATTCCTTCGGCGCGCAGCACGGTCCTAGCTCGCCGCCACGGGATCGGGCGCCGGCGCGATCGCAAAGGGGGTAATGACGACGGGCTCTCCCGCTGCGCGCATGTTGAAAACGCCGGCGAAGCGGACCCGCTCCCCGGCGTGGAAGCCATCGCGGCTCGCCACGGTCTTCAATGCCTCGACGGTCAGGGCGTTGCCGACATCGGCAAAGGCGAGTTGATCGGTGAAATCGTTGAAAGTGACAAAGGGGAGCGCATCCCGGATCGCCGTTCCCGACACGACCGGTCCGATCTGGATGCGCAAGGTTGCCGGTTGCGACATGCCGGCGACGCGCACGACGAGAGCGCCCCGGCGTGACGCGCGATCGACCGCCACGATCGTTCCCGCGCCGTGTGCGACGAAGGTCCAGGGCGCCCCTTCACCCGTGCGGCGCCCATGCGCCTTGCCCGCGGCATCGATATCGGCATCGATCGCGCCGATGAGCGCGGGAAGCGGCGCGGCGCGTTCGCGAAGCGCGGGCAATGCCTGCTTTTGCCACATTGCGGCCACGTAATGGGCGTTGAAATCACGGGATTGGCGCTCGCGCAGCGCACGATCCTCCTCGATCGAATGGATCTTGCAGGCAGACAGCGCCAGGCACGAAAGCGCCAGCACAATACCCGCACCGCCCCACCTTCGGTGCGCGATCGAGTCACGCATTCGCCCTCTCCATCCGGCCGATACCTTTTTTGATTTCGCCTACTTGCGATCCGATACATGCTAGCAGGAGCGGTATAGCGACTGTCAACGAAATATCGCGCTTCAACGGCATTTTCAAAAATTTCCGAATATAAAATGCTATAGAACCGAAATTTTTATATTGCCGAGTTCGGACCGCGGTTGGAGGGTATAGATGGCTTGGGATCGCCCGAACGGGTTGGAGACCGCATCAAGCGCACGTCGTCGCTGCCGGCTCGCGTGTTTCGGAATTTCTTTTGTCCTGATCGCCATGCCGCCGGCTATCGCCCAGACCACGGCACCGGTGAATACGCGCCCGGCGCTTATCGCATCACTAGACCGGCTGGCGGTCGAGCGCCTGACCGACCGCAAGCGGGAGGTGGCGGCAGTCCGTACACGCGCCGACGTCGCCCGGCGTCAGGCGGACGTGCGCGCGACCATCGAGCGCCTGCTGGGCGGCATACCGAGCGATCATCCGCCGCTCGCCGCGCGCACGACGCACCGGATCGCCGGAGACGGTTTCGCGGTTGAGACGGTGATCTTCGACAGCGAGCCGGGCCAGCATGTCACCGCCAATCTGTTGCTGCCCGAAGGCGGCGGGCCGCATCCGGCGATCGTCATCTCTCCCGGTCACAGCGCCGGGGGCAAGGCGAGCGACTATAGCTTCGCGGCGAACTTCGCGCGCAACGGCTTTGTCGTGCTCACCTGGGATCCGATCGGGCAAGGCGAACGCCAGGAATATTTCGACCCGGTGATCGGTCGTTCCCGCGCCATGCGACCGACGGGCGCGCATAGCGTCGCCGCCTATCAATCGCTCGTTACCGGCGTGCCGATCGCCCGGCGCTTCCTTCGCGATGGGATGCGCGCAGTGGATTTCCTTGCAAGCCGGCCGGAAGTCGACCGTGATCGTATCGGCGCGTTCGGATGCTCGGGCGGCGGCACGATGACCGCATATCTCGGGGCGCTCGATCCGCGCGTGAAGGCGGTGGCGTCCGCTTGCTATGTCACCGATTTCGCGCATCTGCTTCCCGCCATCGGGCCGCAGGATGCCGAACAGAGCATCCCCGGCTTCATCGCGGCGGGGCTCGATATCGTCGATTGGGTCGAACTCGCCGCGCCGAAACCTTACGCGGTGATCTCGACGACCGAAGACATGTTCCCTTTCGCGGGCGCGCGCGCCGCGGTGGCGGAAGCACGCCGCTTCTGGGAGATCGCAGGCGCAGCCGATCGATTTCACTGGTTCACGGGCCCTGGCCCGCATGGCGCGATTGCGCCGATGGGAGACCGTATCGTCGATTTTTTCCGTGGCGCGCTCGGAGCCGACGCGCCGCGACATCCTTTCGAACGCCGGCGACCAGAGCGTCCCGAGCAGCTCGATGCCACCGATACCGGGCAGCTCGTGACGGCGATGCCAGGTGAGACGATGGCGAAGCTCGCGGCCGCGCGGGCGGCGGCGGTGGCTCCGCGCGAACGCCCCGATGCCGAGGCGATCGGCGCCGCGATCCGGCAGCTTGCAGGCGTCGCGGCCCAACCGCCCCGCGCGAGCCGCGCCGGGGCGGATCTCCGTATCGATGCCGCGATCGGGCCGATCGAGGCCAGGCTGGTCACACCGTCGGGAACACCTAACAAGGCGGTATTGATTCTTGACGATCCTGCCGTGGCGCAGGCACGCGCCGAGGCGCTTGCCGCCGGAGGCGCGCTGGTCGCGATCCTGCCGCCGCGCGGCGCCGACGGGACCGAGGAGATCAAGGCCGAGATCGTCGGCGACCAGAACTTGCTCGGGCTGCGCGCGATGCTCGTCGGCAAGACGCTCGTCGGGCTCAGGATCGAAGATGCGCTCGGCGCTCTGGCATGGCTGGATGCGCGCGAGGCGGGGCCGGTATCGGTCATCGGCATCGGCGAAACGGGGCCGGTCGCACTCCAGGCGGCATTGCTCGATCGCCACGTGGCCTCGGTGCGCATCGAGGCGAGCCAGATATCGATCCGCGCGGCGGTCGATCGATCGATGCAGCGCGACCTGCCGCCGATCGCAGTGCCCGGCATGGTGACAGCTTATGATCTACCCGACGTCATCGCTGCCCTGGCGCCACGCGTCGTGGAGATTGCCGCGCCGATCGATCCGGTAGGGCAGCCGCTCACGCGTGCGGCATATCGACGTGTGCTCAGTGAGCATCTGGCGGGCGCCCCGCACGTGCGCTTTTCCTCTTACGTCGCGCGGCCTTGACAGCGTTGGGTCATCGGGCGTTGAGCGCGCGGCCCATGACAAGCAGGTTCGGGCTACGTGATAGCTTCACTTTCGGGCACGCGGCGCCCGCAACGGGGTGGCCGTGTAAGCAAAAACACATGGGCTATCGCAACCGTCGCGCGACTAGGACGAGCAAGAGACCCAGCACCGCGATTCCGGTGCCGTAGTTTTCCCACGCTCGGTCGCCGATCATGAAGCTCTCGGCGGGCCAGCGGAGAATGCCGCGGCCCTGAAGCAGGAACAGAATGCCGAGCACGGCGAGCGCGAGACCGACCGCGATCAGGATCGGCCGCGCGCGCCGCATGGCTCAGCGCTTTCCGGCGGGAACGTAGTCGCGCTGCGTCGGCCCGGTGTAGAGCTGCCGCGGGCGGCCGATCTTCTGATCGGGATCGGAGATCATCTCGTTCCACTGCGCAACCCAGCCGACCGTACGCGCCAGCGCGAACAGCGCCGTGAACATCGAGGTCGGGAAGCCGATCGCCGACAGCACGACTCCCGAATAGAAATCGACGTTCGGATAGAGCTTTTTCTCGATGAAATAATCGTCGTGGAGCGCGATGTGTTCGAGCTCGCGCGCGACGTCGAAGACGGGATCGGAGACGCCGAGCTTCTCCAACACCTCGGCCGCGGTCTTCTGCATCACCTTCGCGCGCGGATCGTAATTCTTGTAGACGCGGTGGCCGAAGCCCATCAGGCGGAACGGATCGTTCTTGTCCTTCGCGCGCGCGATATATTCGGGGATGCGATCGGGCGTGCCGATCTCGTGCAGCATGTTGAGCGCCGCCTCATTCGCGCCGCCGTGCGCCGGGCCCCACAGGCAGGCGATGCCGGCGGCAATGCAGGCGAACGGGTTCGCGCCCGACGAGCCGGCGAGCCGCACCGTGGAGGTCGAGGCGTTCTGCTCGTGATCGGCGTGGAGGATGAAGATTCGGTCCATCGCCTTTTCGACGACGGGGTCGATTTCATATTCCTCTGCTGGCACGCTGAACGTCATGCGCAGGAAATTGCCGGTGTAGGAAAGGTCGTTGCGCGGATAGACGAAGGGTTGGCCGATCGAATATTTGTACGCCATCGCGACCAGCGTGGGCATCTTCGCGATCAACCGGTGGCTCGCGATCATCCGCTGCTGCGGATCGGCGATGTCGGTCGAATCGTGATAGAAAGCCGAAAGCGCGCCGATCACGCCGCACATGATCGCCATCGGGTGCGCGTCGCGCCGGAAGCCGCGGTAAAATTGCGCGAGCTGCTCGTGCACCATCGTGTGGCGCGTGATCGTATGGGTGAAGGTGTCGAGCTCGTCTTGCCGGGGCAGTTCGCCGTTGAGGAGCAGGTAGGCGACCTCCATGAAGTTCGATTTTTCGGCGAGCTGATCGATCGGATAGCCGCGGTGGAGCAGGATGCCCTGGTCGCCGTCGATATAGGTCAGCCCGGATTCGCAGCTCGCGGTCGAGGTGAAGCCCGGATCGTAAGTGAACGCCCCCGTCTGCGCATAGAGCTTGCGGATATCGACGACGTCCGGCCCGACCGAGCCCGACAGCACCGGATAATCGTTGTCCTTGCCGGCCATGCTCAGCTTGGCGGTGTCACTCATGCGGCTTCCTTTCGTTTCTGTTCTTCAGGCGGCGGGCGCCATCCGGTCGGCGATGCGGCCCAGGCTCTCCTCGCGCCCGAGCAGATCGAGCACGTCGAAGATGCCGGGCGACGTTTTGCGTCCGGTCAATGCCGCGCGCAGTGGTTGCGCGACGGCGCCCAGCTTCACGTCTTCGGTCTCGGCCACAGAGCGCACCGCGGCTTCGGCCGCGGGAGCGTTCCAATCGTCGAGGGCCGCGAGCGCGGCGTGGATGCGCGCCAGCAACTTGGGTGCGTCGCCCTCTAGCAGATTGGCGGCGGCCTCGTCCATTTCCAGTGGGCGCTTGCGAAAAAGAAACCGGGCGCCATCGGCAAGTTCCAGCAGATTGGCGGCGCGGGGTTTCAGGAAGGGGATGCTGCGTTGCAAGAGCGCACGCCCGTCGGCCGAGAGCGCAAAGCCGAGCCGGTCGGCGACCAGATCGGCGAGCCGCGCATCGTCCGCCTCGCGGATGTAATGGCCGTTCAGATTCTCGAGCTTCTTGAGATCGAAGCGCGAGGGCGACTTGCCGACGCCGGCGAGATCGAACCATTCGACCGCTTGGTCGCGGCTGATGATCTCGTCGTCGCCATGCCCCCAACCGAGCCGGAGCAGGTAATTGTCGAGCGCTTCGGGAAGAATGCCCATCTCGTCGCGATAGGCGTCGACGCCGAGTGCGCCGTGTCGTTTGGAGAGCTTGGCGCCGTCCGATCCGTGGATCAGCGGAATGTGTGCGTAAACCGGATCCGGCCAACCCATGGCACGAACGATCTGAAGCTGGCGGAAAGCGTTGTTGAGATGGTCGTCGCCGCGGATGATGTGGGTGACGCCCATGTCGTGATCGTCGACGACGACCGCGAGCATGTAAGTGGGCGTGCCGTCCGAGCGCAGCAGGACGAAATCGTCGATCTCGGCATTCTGGACGGTGACGTCGCCCTGGACACGGTCGCTGATCGTGACCGCGCCGTCGCGCGGGGCCTTGAGACGGACGACGAAGGGCGCGCCTGCGGGCGCTTCGCCAGGGTCGCGGTCGCGCCAGCGGCCGTCGTAGCGGATCGGCTTGCCCGCGGCGCGCTGCTCCTCGCGCAGCGCCGCCAGCTCCTCGGGCGTCGCGTAGCATTTGTAGGCATGGCCGGTGGCTAGCAGCTGTTGGGCGACTTCGGCGTGGCGCGTGGCGCGGGCGAACTGGTAGACGGCCTCGCCGTCCCAGTCGAGCCCGAGCCAGCGCATCCCGCTGAGGATCGCGTCGATCGCGGGCTGGGTGGAGCGGGCGCGATCGGTGTCCTCGATCCGCAGCAGGAACTTGCCCCCATGATGGCGGGCGAACAGCCAGTTGAACAGCGCGGTGCGCGCGCCGCCGATATGGAGGAAACCCGTCGGCGACGGGGCGAAGCGCGTGACCACGACGGTATCAGACCTTGCGCTCAATCGCGCCTGCTCCCAAGCTGGAAAAAGGATGGCCAGTTCAGCCGCGGACGCCCCTAGCACGGCATTTCGGCCGCTTCAAATCGCGGCGACGCGCGCGTTCGGACGCGGGCGAAACGCGCTCGAATCCTGGCTCGAGGCCGAGCGCGACCAGTTACCCTTATGGGTTCCGGTGATGCTCGGCGCCGGAATCGCGTTCTGGTTCGCGCTGCCCGATTCCAGCCGCTGGATCGCGGCGATACTGGTGCTCGGGGCGTTCGCATTGACTGGTGTCGCCGTGGGGCGCGGGCGCGCGGGGCGGGTGCTGGCGATCGGCGCGCTCACCGCCGCGATCGGGCTGGGGCTGATCTGGTGGCGCGCCGAGCGGGTGGCGGCGCCGGTGCTGGCGCATCCCGCGGTGGCCTCGTTCGCGGCGCGGATCGAGGCGGTCGAGCCGCTGCCGGCACGCGACTTGGTGCGGGTGCGGCTGGCACCGATCGGCGCGGCGGGGATGCCGCCACATGTCCGCGCCAACATTGCCGAGAAGGACGTGCCGGCGGGGCTGGCACCGGGTGCGGTCATCAAGCTGCGCGGCTGGTTCATGCCGCCGCCCGAGGCCGCAGTGCCCGGCGCCTATGATTTCGCGCGGGTCGCGTGGTTCGACGGGCTCGGCGCGACCGGGCGGGCATTCGCGCCGGTGACGGTCGTCACCCCAGCCAAATCGCCGGGGTCGGGGCTGCGTACCCGGCTGTCCCAGCATATCCAGAACGAGGTGGAGGGCAGCGCGGGTGGGATCGCGGCGGCGCTGGCGACGGGGGATCGCGGCGCGATCGGCGAGGACGACGCCGAAGCGATGCGTCGCGCAGGGCTCGCGCACCTGCTGTCGATCAGCGGGCTCCACGTCACCGCGGTGGTAGGCGCGACGATGCTGATCGTGCTCAAGCTGCTCGCGCTGAGCCCGTGGCTGGCGCTCAGGGTGCGGCTGCCGCTCGTTGCCGCCGCGGCGGGCGCTGTTGCGGCGGTCGGGTACACCGTGCTCACCGGAAGCGAGGTGCCGACGATCCGATCGTGCGTGGCGGCGCTGCTGGTGCTGCTGGCGATCGCGATCGGGCGCGAGGCGCTGACGCTGCGGCTTGTCGCGGCGGGCGCGCTGATCGTGCTCGTCGTGCTGCCCGAATCGCTGGCCGGGCCGAGCTTCCAACTGTCGTTCGCGGCGGTGACGGCGATCATCGCGCTGCACGAGCATCCCACGGTGCGTGGTTGGTTCGCCCCGCGCGGCGACGGGATCGCACGGCGGCTGGGTAGGGGGATGCTGTCGTTGCTGCTGACCGGCCTCGTCGTCGAGGTGACCCTGGCGCCGATTGCGCTCTACCATTTCCACCGGTCGGGCGTGTACGGCGCGCTCGCGAACATCGCCGCGATCCCGCTGACCACCTTCGTCGTGATGCCGGCGGAGGCGTTGGCACTGGTGTTCGACGCGGTGGGGCTGGGGGCGCCGTTCTGGTGGGTGACCGGGCACGCGCTGGGGCTGCTGCTCTGGATCGCGCGGACCGTTGCCGCGGCGCCCGGTGCGAGCGCGATGCTGCCGGCGATGCCCGGCGGGGCGTTCGCGCTGATGGTTGCGGGCGGGCTGTGGATGGCCTTGTGGCGCACGCGATGGCGGCGGCTGGGAATGGTGCCCTTCGCGATCGGCGCGGCCTGGGCGCTGGCGACTCCGGCGCCCGACCTGCTCGTGACCGGCGATGGCGAACATCTGGCGATCGCGACGCCCGGGGGGCTGGCGCTGCTGCGCGAGCGGGCGGGGGACTATACGCGCTCGACGCTCACCGAGAATGCGGGGCTCGACGAGGAGCCGCTGGCGTTGGCTGACCTGGAGGAGGCGCGGTGCAGCAGGGATATGTGCCTCGCCGATCATCGTGCAGGCGGGCGGACGTGGCGGATAGTCGCGACGCGGAGCGACAATTTCGTTGATTATGAGGAACTGATCCGGGCGTGTGCGGGTGCGGACATCGTCGTCAGCGCGCGGCGGCTGCCCAAGGCGTGCGTGCCACGCTGGTTGCGGCTCGATCGGGCGACGCTGGCGCGGACCGGCGGCGTGGCGATCTCACTGGCGAGTGGGCGGATCGTGACGGTGCGGCGGCCCGGCGCCGAGCAACCGTGGCGCGATCCGCCGACGGTCGCGCCATCGCGGATGCGATCGACCGGGTCAAAGAGCGATGGGCGCCACCGCACGGTTGCGGGGTTGTAGGACAGCGGAAAGAGCAAAGGGGGTATTGGTTCACGCGAAGGCGCGGGGGAGGTGAAGAGAGAAGGGTTCGCGCAGAGGCGCAGAGGGCGCCGAGGTGGCTCGCCCGGGATATAGCGGCGCGTCGCAGCTCGGCTCGCCATGGGGGGCATAGGAGATGGGTTCCCGCTTTCGCGGGAATGACGAAGGGCGGCGGCGCCCGTTCAATCGTAGCGGCGGAGCAGGCCGGCGAGGCGGCCCTGGACGCGGACCTGGGCGGGGGCATAGCGCTGCGGATCGTAGGCGCGGTTCGCCGGATCGAGCCGGATCATCGCGCCTTCGCGGCGGAAGAACTTGAGCGTCGCTTCGCTGTCGTCGACCAGAGCGACGACGATCTCGCCGTCGCGCGCCGTCTCGGTGCGGCGGATCAGGGCGTAATCACCGTCGAGAATGCCCGCCTCGACCATCGAATCGCCTGCAACCTCGAGCGCGTAATGCTCGCCGTTGCCGAGAAGCGCGGCGGGGACGGAGAGCGTCGACTGGCCCTCGATCGCCTCGATCGGCACGCCCGCGGCGATGCGGCCGTGGAGCGGGATTTCGAGCAGGTCGTTGGCGGGCTCGGGCATCGCGCGTGCGGCCTCCGCCTTGGAGATGATACGGCCGACGCCCTTCTTCTGCGGCGCAGGGCGCTCGGGCATGCGCAGCACTTCGAGCGCGCGCGCACGGTTGGGCAGGCGACGGATGAAGCCGCGTTCCTCGAGCGCGCTGATCAGGCGATGCACGCCCGACTTGGACTTGAGATCGAGCGCGTCCTTCATCTCCTCGAACGAGGGCGAGACGCCGGTATCGGCGAGGCGATCGTGAATGAAGCAGATGAGCTCGTGCTGCTTGGCGGTCAGCATTCCCAAGTCCTCCAAAGGAACAGACACGGAACGTTTATGAAATGTTCGTGCCCCTGTCAAGCGAGCGGCAGGATCTGCACCATTTCGCCGGCACGTGCGGGCGGCGCGTGCGGTTCGCGGACGATCAGGCAGCCCGCGCGGGCGAGCGTGGCGAGCATCGAGCTGTCCTGGATCGTCGAGGCGAACGCGCGGCCGTCGCGCAGCTCGGCGCGCAGATAATCGGTGCGCGCACCGTTGGCGGGCAGGTCTTCGCCGAGGATCGCCGCGGCGCTGACAGGCAGCGGATCGGCGGCGCCGGCGAGCGCGGCGATCATCGGGCGGACGAAGAGGAGCGCGGTGACGAAGGACGAGACCGGATTGCCGGGCAGGCCGAGCAGGATCGCGTCACCCAGCCGACCGGCGAGCATCGGTTTTCCGGGGCGCAGCGCGATCCGCCAGTAATCGATGCTGCCGCCCGCCGCCTGAAGCGCGGGACGGATGAGGTCGTGATCGCCCACCGATGCCCCGCCGGTCGTGACGATCAGATCGGCGTCGATCATCGCGAAGGTCGTGCGCAGATCATCCAGCCGATCGGAGACGATGCCAAGCTCGATCAGGTCGACAGGCAGGTCCGCGAGCAGCGCGGCGAGCATCATCGTGTTCGATTCGGGGAGCTGGAGGCCGACAGCGGGCGTGCCGGCGGGGACGAGCTCGTCCCCGGTGGCGAGCGTGGCGACGCGGATCGGGCGGTGGACCGCGAGCGTAGTGAGCCCGGCGGTGGCAGCGAGTGCGAGCCGGGCCGGGGTGATCCGGGCGCCGGCATCGAAGAGGAGATCGTCCTCGGCGAAATCGAGCCCTTTGGGGCGAACGTTCCGACCCTGGTGGCCGGGGCCTTCGCCGTCGAGATGGATGACGTCGCCCTCGCGGCGCGCCTCTTCCTGGACGAGGATGGTGTCGGTACCCGTGGGGAGCGAAGCGCCGGTGGAGATGCGTACCGTCTCGCCCGTATCGACGCGGCCTGCAAAGGGATGGCCGGCGGCGCTTTCGCCGATCAGGCGGAAGGGGCCGGGCAGGTCGGCGAAGCGGAGCGCGTAGCCGTCCATCGCCGATAGATCGGCCGCTGGCTGGGTGCGGCGGGCATGAACGGGCGCGGCGGCCCAGCGGCCGGGGGCCCGGCGCAGCGGCACGTGCTCGACCGCGACGGGCCGCGCCATCGCGAAGAGCCGGGCCTGCGCCTCGGCGACGGGGAGGAGGGACGACTCAGCCACGGCGCGTATGAAGTGGACAAAGTTCACAGTCTGGCAGAGCAAACGTGACGCGGGACCGCGGTGCGCGCGCGAATGGCAAGCAGCGCGAGTCAATTCCGGTCAAGATGGCGGGCGGGGTCAAAGCAGGAACAACATGGCACAGGCGGGGCGCTGTAGGAAAGCGCCTTGCCGCCGCGCGACTTGAAGCACTCACAAAATGGTGATTTATTCGAGCAATACACCTAGGGGAGGTTCGGTCGATGCAGAGACGTCAGCTCTTGGCAGGAATGGCGGTCTGTTCACTGGCGGGCCGGGCCGCGCGGGCACGCACCCTGGTTGACGACGGAGCGGCGATCGATGCGTGGGCGGCGGCGAACCGGTTCGCCGGGGTGGCGGCGATCGGCCGTCGAGGCAAGGCGATCGCCACCCGTTGCTTCGGGCTGGCGTCGATCGAGGACCAGCAGCCCGCCACGCCGACGACCAAATATGCAATCGGTTCGATCTCCAAATGGTTCACCACCGCCGCCGTGCTGCGGCTGTGCGATCAGGGATGTCTGACGCTCGACGCGCCGCTGGCGACCTGGCTGCCCGCGATCGAGGGGGCGGCGGGGACGGAGGTGCGGCTCGTCGATCTGCTCTGCAACAGCAGCGGCATTCCGGATCGGCTGATCGCGGCGGCGAAGACCGATCCCGCGATCCGATCGTCCGAGGCGAGCGCGGGCGAGATGGTGGCGCGCTTCGTGACGGGCGATCTGGCGTTCGTGCCCGGCGCGCGGTTCGATTACACGGTGCTCAACTGGGTGATCGTGCGGGCGCTGCTGGAGCGCGTGACGGGCGCGCCGTTCGCCGCGCTGATGCGCGATCTGGTGCTCGAGCCCGCGGGGGTGCCGGGCGTCGGGATCGCGGAGCACGGCTTTGCGGGCGTCCCCGGGCTCGCGCCCGCCTATCGGAGCAGCGGGCCGCCGGTGCGCAAGCTCGATTCCGTACCAGGCTTCGCGGCGGCGAGCGGCACCTTCTATGCCAATGCCGGCGATCTGGTGACGGCCGCGCATGCGATCTTCGGCGCTCGCCTGCTGTCGCCGACCTCGCGCAAGGCGATGCTGACGGTGCGGATGGTCGAGGACGATTATGCGATCGGCGGCCGCGTTCGCGTGCTCGACGGGCGGACCTGGGCGTGGGAGACGGGCAGGATCGGCGGCTATCGTGCCCATGTGGCGCACGACACGGCGGACGACCGCACGATCGTGGTGCTGGGCAACACCGATATGGATCAGGGCGTAATCGAGATGCTGGTCGAGACGCTCGCGGGCGCCGACGGCCGTGCGTGATTCGACCAGTCGAGCGGCGCCGGTTAGCGCCAATGCTCGATCCCGTCGCCGACGATGGCGACCCAGGCGTGCTTGCGGCCCTCGTAAACCGAGTAATCCGGCGGCGGGAAATCGGGATCGGCGAAGGTACCGAGCGGGATCGCGGTGAGGCCGGGCACGCCCTCGCTGGCATAAGCGATCGTGCCGCCGCAGACCGGGCAGAAGAGGAAGGTCGCGCGGTTGCCGCTCTCGGAGGTGCAAGTCCAACTCTTCGTGTCGCCTTCGATCCGCACTTGCGCGTCGGGCCAGCGGGCCTGGGCCGCGAACGAACTGCCGCTGCGCTTCTGGCAGTCGAGACAGTGGCAGACCGAGACGCGGACGGGGTCGCCGGTGCAGGTGGCGCGGAGTTGGCCGCAGCGACAGGTGGCGGTGCGGGTGGCGGGAGCGTCCGTGGCGTTGGGCATAGGGTGATCTTGCGCCACCCCGGGCGCCGAAACAAGGCTGGCACGACTCATCAGGGCGCGGTGAAATCGCCCGATTTGCCGCCGGTCTTGGCGGTCAGGCGCACGCCTTCGATCGTCATGCCTTTGTCGAGCGCCTTGGCCATGTCGTAGATGGTGAGGAGTGCGACCGAAACGGCTGTCAACGCTTCCATTTCTACCCCGGTTTTGCCGTCGGTGGCGCAGGTGGCGGTGGCGGCGACGGCGGCGTCTTCGACAGCGAGATCGAGCGACACGCGGGTGAGCGGCAGGGGATGGCAGAGCGGGATCAGCTCGGCGGTCTTCTTCGCCGCCATGATGCCGGCGACGCGGGCGACGGCAAGGACATCGCCTTTCTTGGCGGTGCCGTCGCGGATGGCGCGGGCGGCGTCGGGGGACATGGTGATGCGGCCGGTGGCGACGGCCTCGCGCGGGGTGACGGGCTTGGCCGACACGTCGACCATGCGGGCGGCGCCGTTGGCATCGAGATGGGTCAATTCCCCCTCCCGCTTGCGGGAGGGGTTAGGGGAGGGTTTGTCAGGACTGGACATCGCGAAGACATGCCCTCCCCCGACCCCTCCCGCAAGCGGGAGGGGAGATCAGTCCACCAGCGCCCTGGTTGCGGCCTCGACGTCAGGCTGGCGCATCAGCGCCTCGCCGATCAGGAAGCAATGGATGCCGCGCGCCGCGAGCGCATCGAGGTCGGCGCGGGTGGAAAGGCCGCTCTCGCTGACGAGCGTGGCGCCCTCGGGAGCCTTGGCGGCAATCTCGTATGTGCGCTCAAGATCGACGTCGAACGTCTTGAGATCGCGGTTGTTCACGCCGATCAAGCGCGATTGGAGCTTGAGCGCGCGATCGAGCTCGGCCTCGTCGTGGATCTCGACCAGCACATCGAGGTCGCATTCGATCGCGGCGGCTTCGATTTCGGCCATGCGTGCGTCGTCCAGCGCCGCGACGATGAGCAGGATCGCGTCCGCCCCGATCGCGCGCGATTCGAGCGCCTGCCACGGATCGACCATGAAATCCTTGCGCAGCACGGGGAGCGCGCAGGCGTCGCGCGCGGCGGCGAGATACGAATCGGCGCCCTGGAACCAGCGCTCGTCGGTGAGGACCGAGAGGCACGCGGCACCACCGGATTCATAGTCGGCGGCATGGGCGGCGGGATCGAAATCAGCGCGGATCAGACCCTTGGACGGGCTTGCTCGCTTGATTTCGGCGATCAGCGCGTGACCGGTCCGGCGCTTGGCGTCGAGCGCGGCGCGAAAACCTCGCGGTGGGCTCTGCGCGTCGGCGCGTGCGCTGAGATCGGCGACCGGGATCGTCGCCATCCGGGTGGCGACCTCGGCGCGCTTGGCTTCGAGAATCTTGTCGAGCATCGTGCTCATGAATAGGCGATCCAGGCATCGAGAAGGTTGTTGGCGGCGCGGCTGTCCAACGCTTCGGCGGCCAAAACGGCGCCGTCGGCGAGATCGGCGGCGCGGCCGGCGACGACCAGCGCAGCGGCGGCGTTGAGAAGGACGGCGTCGCGATAGGCGCCGTGCTCGCCGGTAAGCAGGCGGCGCAGCGCGAGCGCATTGTAGGCCGGATCGCCGCCGTGAATCGCGGCGATCGGGTGGCGCGGCAGGCCGGCGTCTTCGGGGGCGATGCGCGCGGGCATGTCGAGGCAGCCGACCGACACCGCGATCGTTGGGCCGGCGCCCGAGACCTCGTCGAGCCCTTCCTCGCCCGAGACGACGAGTGCCGCCTCGGTGCCGAGTTGTTCGAGCGCCTCGGCATAGACCGGCGCGTAATCGGGGCGCGCGATGCCGATGAGCTGGCGGGTGACGTGCGCGGGATTGGCGAGCGGGCCCATCAGGTTGAAGATCGTGCGGCGGCCGATCTTGCGGCGGATGGGGGTGATCCGCTTCATCGCCGGGTGGTGGTTGGCGGCGAAGAGGAACGCGATGCCGAGATCGGCCAGCGTCGCCTCCGCCATCGCGCCGGCGCGTTCCATGTCGAGGCCGAGCGCTTCGAGCGTGTCGGCGGCGCCGGCCTTGGACGAGGCGGCGCGGTTGCCGTGCTTGGCGACGGGGACGCCGCACGCCGCGACGACGAGGCTGACCGCGGTCGAGACGTTGAGCGTATGATGCCCGTCGCCGCCGGTGCCGCAGACGTCGATCGCGCCGGGCATGGCGGCGATGGGGAGCAGGCGTTCGCGAAGCGCGCGGGCAGCCTCGGCGATCTCGATGCTGGTCTCGCCGCGTTGGCTGAGCGCGATCAGGAAATCGGCGATGGCTTCTTCGCTGACGCGCGCGTCGAGGATGTCGGCGAAGGCCTGTGCGGCCGATTCGCGGGAGAGCGGGGTCGCGGGATCGGGGAGGGGGACGAGTGTGGTCATGCGGCCGCGCGCGCGTCGATCCCTGCGATCTTCAGGAAGTTCGCGAGCAGCGTGTGGCCGTGTTCGGTGGCGATGCTTTCGGGGTGGAACTGGACGCCGTGGATCGGAAGCGTGACGTGGCGGACGCCCATGACCGAAGCGTCGGCGGCGGTGGCGTTGGCGATCAGCGTCTCGGGCGCGTCCTCGACGATCAGCGAGTGATAGCGCGTCGCGGTGAAGGGCGAGGGGAGGCCGGCGAAGACGCCGGTGCCGTCATGGCTGACGGGTGAGGTCTTGCCGTGCATGAGTCCGCCGCGGACAACCTTGCCGCCGAAATGCTGGCCGATCGCCTGGTGGCCGAGGCAGACGCCGAGCAGGGGCTTGCCCGCATCGGCGCAGGCAGCGACGAGATCGAGGCTGATGCCGGCCTCGTTGGGGGTGCAGGGGCCGGGCGAGATCAGGAACGCGTCGGCACCGGTCGCGAGCGCTTCCGCCGCCGTCAGCGCGTCGTTGCGCTCGACGCGCACCTCGGCGCCCAGTTCCATCAGATAATGGACCAGGTTCCAGGTGAAGCTGTCGTAATTGTCGACGACCAGGATCATGGCGGCCGCCATAGCCGATGCACGGGCGAGCGCAACCGCAGCGCTGCTTCTCGCGCGCCCTGCTTTTTGTTGGGGTGCTGCCTTGGTTTGGCCGCGAAGGCGCACCAGATGAAGGGCGTTCAGCCCGGAGCAATCAGGCTGGGCAGACGTTGTGATCCCGGGAGATTGCTCATGTTCCGCTCGCTCGCTTTCGTCGCGCTGATCGCCGCGCCCACAGCGCTGTTCGCCCAGCAGACGCCCACCGGCGACGGCCAGCAGGGCGCGCCGCCCGACAAGATTCGCAACGTCGTCGTCTATGGCGACGAACCGTGTCCCAAAGCAGAGGACGGCGAGGTGGTGGTGTGCAGCCGCCGCGATGCCGACGAGCAATTCCGCATCCCGCAGGAGCTGCGCGAGACCAAATACACGCCCGCCAAGGACAGCTGGGTCAACAAGGCGGCCGTGGTGGATGACGTGAGCCGCGTCGCGGGCGGGCTGCCCGATACCTGCTCGCCGGTGGGCACGGGCGGGCAGACCGGATGCTATGCGCAGGCGGCGCGGGCCGCAGCGGCCGACAGGCGCCAGCGCAAGCGGGCGGACGAATCGATTCCGTAGACCGCGGGCGAGCGCCATCTTCGTGAGAAGAGAGATTTTCCGTCATGCCGGACTTGTTCCGGCATCCACTGTCCCGCAGGCGCGGCAGCCGATTGAGTCGCTTCCCGGTGGGCCTCGGAGCAAGTCAGGGGTGACGATAAAAGAAGTCGCAGGCGACGTTATTGGCCGAGTTATTGGCCGAAATCGGGTTCCGATGCGCGGGCAATGGCCTCGCGGGCGGCGGCGAGGAGCGCGCCGGCCTTGGCCTGGCACTCGCGCTGTTCGTAATCGGGGTTGCTGTCGGCGACGATGCCGGCGCCGGCCTGGACGTGCATGACGCCGTCCTTCACCACTGCGGTCCTCAGCACGATGCACGAATCCATCGAGCCGTCGGGCGAGAAATAGCCGACGCCGCCGGCATAGGCGCCGCGCGCCTCGGGTTCCAACTCGGCGATGATCTGGCACGCGCGGACCTTGGGCGCGCCCGAGACGGTGCCGGCGGGGAAGCCGGCGAACAGCGCGTCGAGCGCGCCTTTCGCCGGATCGAGCCGGCCGACCACGTTCGAGACGATGTGCATGACGTGGCTGTAGAATTCGATGCCGTAGCTGTCGGTGACGCGCACGCTGCCGGCTTGCGCAACGCGACCGACATCGTTGCGGCCGAGATCGAGCAGCATCAGATGCTCGGCGCGTTCCTTGGGATCGGCGAGCAGGCTGGCGCGGTTGGCCTCGTCCTCGCTCGCCGTTTTTCCCCTGGGACGCGTGCCGGCGATCGGGCGGATCGTGATCTCGCCGTCGCGCACGCGGACGAGAATTTCGGGGCTCGATCCGGTGAGCGCGAAACCGGGCAGGTCGAGATGATAGAGGAAGGGCGAGGGGTTCACGCGGCGCAGCGCGCGGTAGAGCTCGAACGGCGGCAGCGCGAAGGGCGCGGTGAAGCGCTGCGCGAGCACGACCTGAAAGATGTCGCCGGCGACGATATAGTCCTTCGCTGCCGCCACCATCTCGGCATAGCGGCCGGGCGGAAGCCGGGGCGCGAGATCGAGCGTGGTCGCGTCGGCGCGCGCGGACGGCGGCAGGTCGGCGGCGGCAAGGCGATGCTGCGCGGCCTCGATCCGATCGCGCGCCGCAGCGATCAGCGCGTCGGGATCGCGGCCCTCGGCGGGCCAGACGGGGGCGACGGTGAACAGCGCGTCGCTCAGGCGATCGAAGATCAGGATCACCGTCGGGCGCACGAACATCATATCGGGCAGGCCGAGCGGGTCGGCGGCGGGGCGCGGCAGATCCTCGACCAGCCCGATCGTTTCGTAGCCGAAATAGCCGACGAGGCAGGCGAGCGCGGGCGGGAGTGCTGCGGGCACGGCCATCCGGCACGACGCGACGAGCGTGCGCAGCGCATCGAGCGTGGGCGCGTCGCAGGGCGCGAAAGCGTCGCGGTTGGTGAGCCAGCGCGGGTTGATCTCGGCCTGGTTGCCTTGCGCGCGGAAGACGAGATCGGGGGCGAGCCCGAGCAGGCTGTAGCGCCCGCGGACCGCACCACCTTCGACCGATTCGAGGAGGAAATCGCCGCGGCCCGGCTCGATCAGCTTGAGCGCGGCGGCGACCGGGGTCTGACGATCCTCGACCGTGCGCTGCCAGACGAGCGCGGGGCGACCGGCAGCGAGCGCGGCGCGGGCGGAGTCGGTGCCGTCGATCACTCCGCGCCCTGGCCGGTGAGCGCGGCGCGGACCTCGGCGATAGCTTTCTCGTTGCGCTGGACGCCCACTTCGCGACGCACCGCCTCGGCGAACTGCTCGGCATATTCGCCGCCGACCTGGCGCGAGAGATCGGCGCGGGCGGCGTTGATCACGTCGTCATGGCCCTTGGGATCGACGCGTTCGATCGTGTCGAGCATGACGACGTAATAGCCGCGGTTTCCAGGCGCCTCGAGCTGCTTCGCCTTCTTCTCGGCCATCGCGAATATCAAAGCGAGCGGCGGTGGCGCGCCGTTGCGGTTCTGGAGAAGTTGCGCGCGCGTCGCGGCAAGCGGCTCGGCGGCGGGCAGCTTGACGCCGGCCTCGCCCATCGCCTTGGCGAGGGATTCGCCCTTGTTGACCTTGGCGACGATTTCCGACGCGATCTTGCGCGCGGCGCGTGCCGCGCGGTCGGTCTTGAAGTCGGCGACGACACGGTCGCGGATTTCGGCGAGCGGGCGCGGGGTCGCAGCGACGACGCCCTCGAGCGCGGCGACCGCGAAGCCGCCGTCCTCGCCCGACGCGACGATCTGCGGCGCATCGCCTTCCTGCGCGTCGAACCCGGCGGCGACGACCTGCGCCAGTGCGGGATCGGCCTTGCTCGCCGGATCGAGCGGATCGACCCCGGCGGCGGTGACGGTGCCGGTCTTCTGCGCGACGAGTTTCTTATCGGCGACGATTTCGTCGAAGGTCGCGCCGTTGACGATCGCTTCGTCGATCGTGTCGCGCAGATCGGCGAGCGCTTCCTGCGTCTTGGTAGCGGTAAGCTCGCTCACGAGCGTGTCGTGTGCCTCGGCGAGCGTCTTGCCGGGCACGTCGGTGATCTTCTCGACGCGGACGATCGCGAAGCCGAGCGGGGTCTGGACGGGGCCGACGATCGCGCCCTGCGTGGCCGAGAACACCGCGTCGGCGGCGCTGGCCGAGGCCTGGCCGGCATAGTCCGCCTTTTCGACGTCGGTGATGGTCGACGCTTCGAGTCCTGCTTCGCGCGCGGCGGCGTCGATCGCGGTGCCGCCGGTGATCTTCCTGGCGAGCGTATCGGCGGCGGTGCGATCGGCGACGATAACCTGCTTCAACGACCGCGTCTGCTTTGCGGCGAAGCGGTTCTTCTGCTGGTTGTATGCTTGCGCGATCTCGGCGTCGGTCGGCTTGGCGGCCTCGGCGACGCGATCGGGCGTGACGATCGCATAGCGGACCACGCGGCGCTCGGGCACGGTGTAGCGCGCGGCTTCGTGCTTGTAGAAGGTCTGGATCTCGGCGTCGGTCGGCGCGGCGCCTGCGGGAATCGCGGTGGTGGGCACGAAGCCGACATGACCGCTGCGCTTTTCGAGCAGCAGGGCGGCATAGGGCAGCGCCATCTGGTGCGGCACCTGCGCGGCGCCGACCGTAGGCAGCACGAGCTGGCGCGCGAGAATCTCCTGCGTCATGTCCGCGCGGATCGCCGCGTCGGTCAGCCGCTGCTGCGCGAGCACGCGCTTGTAGACCTCCATGCTGAACTTGCCGTCGGGGCCCTGAAGCGCGGGAATGCTGGCGATCTGGCCATCGACCAGGCGCTTGCTCACTCTCATGCCCTGGCCTTCGGCGAAGCGCGAAAAGGCGACGCCGTCGATCATGCGCGACAGCGAGCCATCGAGCCCGCCGCCCTCGACATAGGTGGTGATGTCGAGCGACGGCTGCTGCTGGCGGTAGTTGTTCAGATCCTGCTGAACGCGATCGCGTAGCGCCGATTCGCCGATGCTGGTGTTGCCGACGGTGGCGACCGAGGTCGGCGTCATCCCGCCGGGGGTATGGCCCAACCCGGTGACGTCGCCCGCCGCGAAGGCGAGCGCGATGATGATCAGCACCGCGAAGGTGACGATCAGACCGATCCTGGAACTGGTGAGCTTGCGGAAGAAGCCGAGCATGCGTGACCGATCGTTGAAAGATGGCAGAAAGCGCCCGCTTTAGGGGGGGAGCGGACACGCTTCAAGCTTGTGCGCGCGGTGAGGGGCGTTACAGCCTCGATCGAAAAAGGGAGGAAGGCGGTATGACGCGGCGCATCTTCGTGGCGGCGAACTGGAAAATGAACGGCGTGAAGGCCGATCTGCCCGAGATCGAGGCGATCGCGGCGGCAGCGGCAAGGCACTCCGCGATCGACGTGGCGGTGTGCGTGCCCTTCACGCTGATCGAGGCGGCGGCGAAGACGGCGCCGGGGCTGGCGATCGGCGGGCAAGATTGCCACGCAGCCGATTCGGGCGCGCATACGGGGTGCGTCTCGGCGCCGATGCTGGTGGATGCGGGCGCGCAAGTAGTGATCGTGGGGCATAGCGAGCGGCGCGCGGACCAGGGCGAGACCAGCCACGATGCCTGGGCCAAGGCTATGGCGGCGCATCGGCACGGATTGAACGTCATCCTGTGCTGCGGCGAGACCGAGGCTGAGCGCGACGCCGGCCGGGCCGAGCGCGTGGTGCAGGCGCAGATCGAGAAATCGGTGCCCGACGGTGCCGCGGCCGATTGGTTCACGCTCGCCTATGAGCCGCGCTGGGCGATCGGGACGGGGCGCACGCCGACGCTGGAGGAGATCGCCGCGATCCACGCGGTTGCGCGCGCCAAGCTGAAGCAGCTCGTCGGCGACGAAGCCGAGGGCATCCGCATTCTCTACGGTGGATCGGTGACGGGCGTGAACGCCGCCGCGATTCTCTCCGTGTCCGATGTCGACGGCGCGTTGGTGGGCGGCGCGAGCCTGGCCGCGGAAAAATTCGTGCCGATCATCGAGGCGGCCGCAGCCGTGCGTTGAGTCGGAGGCTCAAGGCACCGAAATCGGGCCGCGGGCGGGCGCGGGGAAACGCCGGATCAGCGGCTCGGCGAGCTTCCGCGCGAGCGCCGCGGGGGCGTCGTCCGGCGTGGTTTCGACCTGCACCGTCATCGCGCTGCCGCTCCATACCGGCCAGGCCGCGTCGCGCGGCAGGATGTCGATCCGCAGTTCGGTGACGACGAGGCCGTGAATCCCGGTCTTGTCCGAGGGCAGCGTGGCGCGCAGCCGCGCGGTCCAGTTGCCTGTCTCGACCGAGGAGGCCGTCTCGGGAGTGTCGGCGGCGGCGAGCCCGCGGGCGTGGCGTTCGACCGTGAAGCGGGCGACGTAGCGGCTCTTGCTCGGGGCCGGCAGCACGAGGAAGCCGGCGGCGGGAAGCGCGCGTTCGATCGCCTCGGCAAAGGCATGGCTAGGCGGGCTGTCGTCTGGGAGCGCGACGGTGATCGTGCCCGGCGTCGGCGTGGCTGGAGTGGGCGTTCCGGGGGTCTGCGCCTGTGCGGCGAGCGTCGCCGCCGCGATCGTCAGGAGGCGCGAGACCGCTATCACCGCCGGTCGATGCGCGCCAGGTGGCGGCCGGTGGAGATCGTCTGGATGACGAACAGGATGATCAGGATGGTGCCCGCGCCGCCGACGAGCAGATCGTAGCCCGAATAATCGCCCAGCACGTCGGACGCCTTGCCCTGGACGTACATCGCGATCGTGAGCGCGATGAGGATCACCCGCAATTCGGTGGGGCCGGCGGCGAGATAGGAGAGCTTGAGCTCGCCCATGACGCGCGCGGAGAGGAAGGCGTGGATCGAGAGCAGCAGATAGCCCGCGAGCGCGATCATCGCGATGTCCATCGTCACGAACGGGCTCAGCCCCATGCCGGCGAGGATCATCAGCACCGCGAGCCCGTCGCAGCTATGATCGATGAAATAGCCGTAGGAGGGGCGCTCGATATGGCGGAAGCGCGCGAGGCTGCCGTCGAGCGAATCGCCGAACCACTGGACGACGTAGCCGGCGAGCGCGAGGAACAGCCAGTCGGGCGAGAAGCCGCTGAGCGCATAGCCGAGGAAGATCCCGGCCGCGCCCACCATGCCGAGCGAGGTCAGCTGATCGGGCGTCACCCAGGCAGGCAGGCGCGCGCACAACCAGGTGAGCAGGCGGCGTTCGAGCCGGGCGAGGACGTTCTGCTGGATGCGCGACAGCGCCGGGTGCTCGGACGGGAGAGTCATGCGGCCTTATCGGCGCGCAGCCGCAGGCACGCAACACTTCTGTCGCGGATGCGTCAAACCGTTGTCACGAATCGCTCAGCCGTAGCGCTTGCGGAGCAGCGCCCATGCCGCGCGCAGGCCGTAGGCGTCGCCGCCCTTGGGCCGACCGGGCTTGGCCGTCGGGCGCCAGGCGAAGGTGTCGAAATGCGCCCATAGCGTGCCGGCGGGTACGAAGCGGCGGAGGAAGAGTGCCGCCGTGACAGCGCCAGCATAACCGCCCTCGGGGGCGTTCACCATGTCGGCGATGTCGGATTTGAGCATCTCGTCATAACCGTCCCATAGCGGCATCCGCCATAAAGGATCGTGGACCGCGTCGCCCGCGCCGAGCAGGTCGGCGGCGAGCGCGTCGTCATTGACGAAGGTCGCGGGGAGATCGGGGCCGAGCGCGACGCGCGCCGCTCCGGTGAGCGTGGCGAAATCGAGGATCAACTCGGGATCGGACTCGCCCGCCTTCGCTAACGCATCGCCGAGGATCAGGCGGCCCTCGGCGTCGGTGTTGGTATTCTCGACCGTCAGCCCCTTGCGCGAGCGCAGCACGTCGCCGGGGCGGAAAGCGCTGCCGGAAATGGCGTTTTCCACCGTCGGGACAAGGAGGTGCAGGCGGATCCTCAGATTGCTCGCCATGATCAGCCCGGCGAGCGCGAGGGCGTGCGCGGCGCCGCCCATGTCCTTCTTCATCAGCCGCATGCCGGTGGCATGCTTGATATTCAGCCCGCCCGAATCGAACACCACGCCCTTGCCGACGATCGCGACGCGCGGGGCATCGGAGGGGCCCCATTCGAGCTCGACGAGGCGGGGCTCGCGGCCCTTGGCGGCGGCCTGGCCGACCGCCTGGATCATCGGATAGCCTTGCACGAGCGCGTCGCCGCGGGTGACGGTGAGCGTGGCGCCGTGCGCCTTGGCCAGCGCCTCGATCGCGGCCTCGATCTCGGCGGGGCCGAGGTCTGCGGCCGAGGTATCGACGAGGTCGCGCACGCGGGCGGTCGCCTCGGCGAGGTGGACGACGTCCTCGATCGGGGCGGGGTTGGGCGTGAGAAGGACGCGCGGACCGGTGTCGCCCTCGGGCGTGCGGTAACGGGTGAAGCGGTGCTGCGCGAGCAGCCAGCCGAGCGCGGCGGGGCCGGGATCGCCCTCGGCGAGGCGATAGGTGCCCTCGGGCAGGGCGGCCGCGCGCGAGGCGATGCGCCAGGGCGACGTCTTGGCCTCGTTGCAGACGAGAAGCGCGGACCAGTCCTCGGGCCCGTCGCCGGGGAGGATCGCGGCGTTGCCCGCCTTGCCGGTGAGGCGATGCGCGGCGGCGGTCGCGCGGATGCGTGGCGGTTGCTGGGCGAGCCAATCGGCCCAGTCGTCGGGATGGACGACGGTGATCGTGCGCGCGGCCTGACCCTTGTCGGGCTGGAGGAGGGCGGTGAAGTCGGTCATTGGGTACGGACCCTCAGCTCATGGGCGCGACGAGGAACTGCTCGTAACGGCCGTTCTCGCCGGGTTCGGCATAGGTGCTGACCGAAAGCTTCCGGTCGGGATAGGTGACGGTGTAGCCGCGATAGACGAAGCCGCCCCGCAGCTTGGGGCCGCCGCGCGGCTCGAAGCTGACGGGCTCGCCGAGCGCGGAGAGGCTCTGCTGGTAATCCTGCTGTGCTTCCTCGGTGAAATAGTAATTGGCGTCCTCGGTCAGCAGCGCGCGATCGAGCTGACCGTGGACGAGCTGGTCGTAGACCTTGCGCGCTTCCGCCGTCTTGACCGTCTCGTCCTCACCGCCGTTCGACCCGGCAATGGCGGGGAAGACCGTCTTGACGATGCCCTGCGCGATCGTGACGAAGGCATTCGAGAAGTCGCTGTTGACGAACACGACCACGGCGGCCTTGTCCTTCGGGAAGACGATGTTCTCCGAGAGGAAGCCGACCGCCTCGCCGCTGTGCTCGACATAAGCATGGCCGTTCCTGTCGCCGACATCGACGCCGAGGCCGTAACCGGTGTCCTTGCCGTCGGTGAGCTTGATCGCGGTCTCCTGTGCCTGCCAGTCGTCGGCAGGCAGGACGGCGCGGTCGATGCGGGCGATGTCCCATTTGGCGAGGTCGCTCGCGGTCATCGCGAGTTCGCCCGCGGCGTAGAGCCAGCCCGATGCGGCGGGCTTTTCGGGGCGGACGGGGCCGAGCGCGTAGCGGTGATAGCCGACTGGATAGCCCTGGCCGATCGCGAGATCCTGATTGATCGGGTGCATGTCGAGCTTCGAGAAGATGTTCTGCTTCAGGAAATCGAGCAGCGTCTCGCCCGACACCTTCTCGACGATCATGCCGGCGACGACGTAACCGGTGTTCGAATATTGCCATTGCGTGCCGGGATCGAAGTCGAGCGGCTTCTTGGCCCAGCGATCGACGATCTGCTGCGGCGTCGTGGGGTGCTCCATCGCGGCGAAGCTGTAATCCTGCGGCCAATAATCCTGTAGCCCCGAGGTGTGGCTGAGGAGCTGGCGGATCGTGATCTCGTTGCCGCGCGTGATGCCGGGGACGTATTTGCTCACGGGATCGTCGAGCGTGAGCTTGCCCTGATCCTCAAGCAGCAGCAGCGCGGCGGCGGTGAACTGCTTGGAGATCGAGGCGATCTGGTACGGCACGTCGGTGCGCGCCTGGGCGATGTCGGGCGATTGCTTGCCCCAGGCGTGGGTGTAGACGATCTTGCCGCCGCGCACGATTGCGATCGAGGCCGAAGGGACGCCGGTTTCCGCGAGCGTTTCGGTGACGAGCGCGTCGATTTGCTGCGTCTCGGTGGGGGTGAGCGCCTGCGCCAGCGCGGGCATCGAGGTGAACAGCGCCAGCGCGGCGACGGCGGAGCGGAACGGCTTCATCGATTTCCCCGGATCAGAACATGTCGTGGCGAGCATAGGAGGCCGGCGGGCGTCAGAACAGCCCCGGCACGAAGCGTTTCACACGGCGTGCATAGGCATCGTAGTCGGCGCCGAACATGGCGCGGAGCAGCCCCTCCTCGACCGTGATCCGCTGCCAGGTGCCGAGCGCGTAGAGCGGGATCGCGACGATCAGCCGCGTCCAGGTGCCGAGGCCGATCGCGATTGCCAGCATGAACAGGAACAAGACGACGTAGATCGGGTGGCGGACATGGGCGAAGGGGCCGGTGGTGACGAGCCGATGATCGGCGCGGGTGCGCGCGACGATGCTCCAGTTGCGGCCCATCGTGCGCGACGCCCAGACGAACAGGCCGACCGTCGCCGCCATCAGCAGCGCGACGCCGAGCGCCTGGAGCAGTGCGGGCGCGCCGAGCGGATCGAGCGTGGGAACCCAGGGCGCCGCCGCGACGATGGCGATCGCGATGCCCTGAACAAGGATACCGAGGAGCGAGCGGGGGGAGCGTCGTTGCGGCACCGCTTGATCGCCGCGTCGCAGCCGCGCGGCGAACAAGGCGACGAGGAAGGCGAGGAACCCGAGTGCGAGCGCGGCAAGCGCTGGGAGGCCGGTGGTGGTGGTCATGCGTCAACTGTCATGCCGGGCTTGTCCCGGCATCCGCGCATCCGCGGGCGATGGCGCCTGTGGTGCGGCAGACCCCGGCACGAGGCCGGGGTGACGAAGGAAGGGTAACCAGACGCCGTCACTCCTTCGCTGCCGCCGCGCGTTTGGCCATCTGCGCTTTCACATACGCCTGATAGCGGTCGATCGCGTCGTTCTGCTTGAGGATGCGGTCCCACGGATCGAGCACGACATGCGCGCTTGCGGGCACGATGAGTGTGCCGGTGCCGCCCGTCATCGGCAGCTTGGTGATCTTGCCGTCGACCTGAACCTCGACCGGCATCGGGAAGGGCAGGTTTGCAGGCGCCTGCCAGGTGAGCGTGAGCTGATCGCCGCTGCGGTTCTGGACCAGTTTCGGCAGCGCCGCCTGCTTGAGATAGACGTCGAAGAACCAGCCGTAATCCTTGCCCGTCACTTGCTTGACGAACCCGATATATTCCTGCGTGGAGCCGAAGCGCGGCTTGAAATTGCCCGGCTTGGGATCGGGGCGGCCATAGACTTCGAGCTGAGTGACCTGTTTGAAGGCGTCGTCGCCGATGAGGTTGCGGAGCGTGTGGAGCATCCACGCGCCCTTGTAATAGATGTCTTGCCCCGGGCCGCCCTTGTCGGCCTCGTAGACCTCTTCCTCGGTGCGCAATTTGCCCGAGACGATCGGCGCCTGGTTCTGGATCATGTTGCGCTGCTGGAGCATCATCGCGGCATAGCGCGCCTCGCCTTCGCGCCAGCGGCCGTAATAGGGCTGCATGTAGCTTTCATAGCCCTCGTGCAGCCAGTAATCGTCCCAATTGGCGGCGGTGAGCTGGTTGCCGAACCATTCGTGGCCGAATTCGTGCTGGAACAGCCAGTCGAACCCCTCGGGCGCCTTGGCATATTCGTTGCCATAGGCATTGATCGTCTGATGCTCCATGCCCTTGTGCGGGGTCTCGACCACGCCGACCTTCTCGTCGCCGAACGGGTAGGGGCCGACGACGCTTTCGTAGAAATCGAGCGTGGGTGCGAATTCGGCGAACAATTCCTTTGCCTGCGCCTCCTCGCCGGGGAGATACCAGTAGAACATCGGAATCTCGTTGCCGTAGCGGCTCTTGTAGGTGCCCGAAATCTCCTCATACGGGCCGATGTTGAGCGACACGCTGTAGGGATTGGGGCTCTTCGCGCTCCAGTTCCACGTGGTGCGGCCGTCGGGCAGCGTATCGCTGCCTTTGAAGACGCCGCCGCCCACGGCCTTCAGCCCCTTGGGCACGGTGACGTGAAGATCGACGCGCGCCGGCTCGCCTTTCGGAAAATCGAGGCACGGCCAGAACAAGTCGCAGCCATAGCCTTCGGCGGTGCTCGCGATCCACGGGCGACCGTCGGGGGTCTGGGACCAGACCATGCCGTCGTCCCACGGCGCGCGGACCGCGACGTGCGGGGTGCCGCCATAGGTGATCTTCGCGGTCACCTTGCCGTCCTTGGCGACGGGCTCGGGTAGTTCGATGGTGAGCTGACCGTCGGGATTGGACCAGGCCGAGGCAGGCAGCAGCTTGCCGTCGATCGCGATTTGCTGCGGCCCGAGATTGCTGTCGAGATCGATGACGAGCTTCGACAGCGGCGCGGTGGCGGTGAAGGTGAGCGTCGCCACGCCCTTGAGCGCGCGCGTCTCGGGCAGCACTTCGATCGCGAGGTCGGCAAGGTCGAAGCGCATCGCCATCTGCTCGGCCGGCCGCGCGCCGCCCGATTTCTGCGTCTGCTCGCTGATCGGCGGCTCGCCCTTTTCGGGAAGTTGCTGTGCGTTCGCGGCGGCGGCGAGCGCCGCGAGCGACGCAGCGAGGAGGAGCGTGGGAAGACGGTTCACTGATCGGCCTTTCGCTTTTCCATCTGGGCCTTGCGCCATGCCTGGAAGGCGGTGACGGTATCGGATTGCCTGAGAATCTTTGCGCGCGGATCGGCGAGGACGTGGGTGCCCGCCGGCACGGTGAGGGTGCCGGTGCCGTCGCTCATCGGCAGCGTCTCGATCCTGTCGCCGACGCGCACCTCGAGCGGCATCGGGAAGGGCTTGTCGTGCGGTGCCTGCCAGGTGAAGGTCACCTTGTCACCGGCGCGGGTCTCGACGAGCTTGGGCAAGGCGGCGTCGTAGATGTAGACGTCGAACAGCCACTGGTAGTCCTTGCCCGAGGTCTGCTTCACTAAGCGGACGAAATCGGGGGTGGAGCGGAAGACCTGGCTGTAGTTGCCTGGTTTCGGGTCGACGCGATCGTAGACCAGCAGACGGACGGCATCGAAAAAGGCCTTGTCGCCGATCAGGTTGCGCAAGGTGTGGAGCGTCCACGCGCCCTTGGTGTAGATGTCGCCGCCGCGGCCCGGGTCTTTCTCGTAGACCTGTTCGGCGCTCTGCGGCTCGCCGCGGACGATCGGGGATTCGGCGCGGATGCCCATGCGCGATTGCGCGAGCATCGCGGTATAGGCCCAGTCGCCGTCGAGCCATTCGCCGTAAAGCGGCTGCATGTAGGCGGCGAAGCCTTCATGGAGCCAGAAATCATCCCAATTCGCCGCTGTGAGTTGGTTGGCGAACCATTCGTGGCTGAATTCGTGCTGGAACAGGTCGTCGAAACCGTAGGGCGATTTCGCGTAATTGTTGCCATACGCGTTGATCGTCATATGCTCCATGCCCTTGTGGGGCGTCTCGACCACGCCGAGCTTCTGATCGCCGAACGGGTAGGGGCCGATCACGCTTTCGAAGAAATCGAGCGTCTTGGAGAATTCGGCGAAGAGGGCTGTCGCCTGCTCCTTCTCGCCGGGCAGATACCAATAGAACATCGGGATCGTATTGCCGAAGCGGCTCTTGTAGGTGCCCGACATCTCCTCATAGGGCCCGACGTTGAGCGCGACGCCGTAGAGTGTCGGGTGCTTGACGCTCCAGTTCCAGGTGGTGCGGCCGTCGGAGAGCGTCTGCTTGCCCTTGAACACGCCGTTCGAAGGCGCGACGAGCCCCTTCGGCACCGTGATGTGGAGATCGATCCGGTCGGGCTCGTAGGTCGGGTAGTCGATGCACGGCCAGAACATGTCGCAGCCCTCCATCTGGACCGCGGTCGCGACCCAGGGCCGGCCGTCGGGCGTCTCGGACCAGACGAAGCCGCCGTCCCACGGCGCGCGCACGGCGACATGCGGGGTGCCGGCATAGGTGATCGTCGCGGCGACCTTGCCGCCTGCGGGCACCGTCTTACCGAGGTCGATGGTCATCCGGCCTTCGGGGTTCGACCACGCGGCCTTGGCGAGCGGTTTGCCGTCGATTGAGACCGCCGAGACCGGGAGGTTGCGATCGAGATCGATCACCAGGCGCGAGACGGGGTTCTTCGCGGTGAAGTTGAGCGTCGCGACCCCCGCGATAGCTTCGCGATCGGGGAAGATTTCGACCTGGAGGTCGGCGGTGTCGAAGGTGACCGCCTTCTGTTCGGGCGCGAGTGGGCCGCCCGAGGACGAGGTCTGCGCGGTGATCGGCGGCTGACCCTTTTCGGCAGCGAGCGCGGGTGCGGTGGCGGCCAGCGCGAGCAGCGAGGCGGCGGCAAGACGTGCGATCATCGATCCCCCCTATTATATGCGCGTTCGTATGCCCCCCGACGACCGGAGAGTCGAGCGGGTGATTGATGGCGACAGCACGCTTCCCATATAAGGCCGACAGGCACCCCGATCGGGTGCCATTGGAGAGTTCATGACCCAGCGTTTTCCCGTTCTGCCGCTTCGCGACATCGTCGTCTTCCCGAACATGATCGTGCCGCTGTTCGTCGGCCGCGACAAATCGGTCGCGGCACTCGAGGCGGCGATGGAGGCCGACAAGGAGATTTTCCTCGTCGCCCAGCTCGACCCGGCCGAGGATGATCCCGACCGCGACGATCTGTATGATATGGGCGTCAGCGCGACGGTGCTCCAGCTTCTCAAGCTGCCCGACGGCACGGTGCGTGTGCTCGTCGAGGGCAAGCAGCGCGGGTCGCTAGAGGCGATCGAGACGACGGGCGCGCATCTGACCGCGACCGTGGCGCTGCTCGACGAGCAGGAAGCCGAGGGCACCGAGGTCGCCGCACTGATGCGCTCGGTGGTCGACCAGTTCGAGAATTACGCCAAGCTCAACCGCAAGCTGCCGGCGGAGACCGCGGTGCAGCTCGGCGAGATCGAGGACGCCTCGCGGCTCGCCGACGCGGTGGCGGGGAACATCTCGATCAAGGTCGCCGACAAGCAGGCGCTGCTCGTTGAGGCCGATCCGGCCAAGCGGCTCGAGATGGCGTACGCCTTCATGGAGGGCGAGCTCGGCGTGTTGCAGGTCGAGAAGAAGATCAAGGGCCGCGTCAAGCGCCAGATGGAGAAGACGCAGCGCGAATATTACCTCAACGAGCAGTTGAAGGCGATCCAGCGCGAACTCGGCAACGAGGGCGAGGAGGAAGGCGACGAGATCGCCGAGCTGACGCAGAAGATCGCAAAGCTCAAGCTTTCCAAGGAGGCGCGGACCAAGGCGACCGCGGAGCTCAAGAAGCTTAAGACGATGGCGCCGATGTCCGCCGAGGCGACCGTCGTGCGCAATTATCTCGACGTGCTGCTGGGGCTGCCCTGGGGCAAGAAATCGAAGCTCAAGAAGGATATTGCGACGGCGCAGGAAGTGCTCGACGAGGACCATTATGCGCTGGAGAAGGTCAAGGACCGGATCGTCGAATATCTCGCCGTGCAGGCGCGCACCAACAAGCTGAAAGGCCCGATCCTGTGCCTCGTCGGCCCGCCGGGCGTGGGCAAGACGAGCCTGGGCAAGTCGATCGCCAAGGCGACAGGGCGCGAGTTCGTGCGGCAATCGCTGGGCGGCGTGCGCGACGAGGCCGAGATTCGCGGCCACCGGCGCACCTATATCGGCTCGCTGCCGGGCAAGATCGTCACCAATTTGCGCAAGGCGGGGGCGAGCAACCCACTGTTCCTGCTCGATGAAATCGACAAGCTGGGTCAGGATTTCCGCGGCGACCCGGCCTCGGCGTTGCTCGAGGTGCTCGATCCCGAGCAGAACAACAAGTTCCAGGACCATTATCTCGAGATCGACATCGACCTGTCGGACGTGATGTTCGTGACGACCGCGAACACGCTCAACCTGCCGCAGCCCTTGCTCGACCGCATGGAGATCATTCGGCTGGAGGGCTATACCGAGGACGAGAAGGTCGAGATCGCCGAGCGGCATCTGCTCGCCAAGCAGATCGAGGCGCACGGCCTGAAGGACGGCGAGTTCACGCTCACCACCGAGGGGCTGCGCGCGCTCATCCAGTTTTACACCCGCGAGGCCGGCGTGCGCACGCTCGAGCGCGAGATCGCCAAGCTCGCGCGCAAGGCGCTGCGCAAGATCCTCGAGGGCAAGGCCGAGAGCGTGACGATCACGCCCGACAATCTCGCCGAGTTCGCCGGCGTGCGGAAATTCCGCCACGGCCTTTCGGAAGAGGAGCACCAGATCGGCGCGGTCACCGGGCTCGCCTGGACCGAGGTCGGCGGCGAATTGCTGACGATCGAGAGCGTGACCGTGCCCGGCAAGGGCGCGGCCAAGACCACGGGCAAGCTGGGCGACGTGATGAAGGAATCGGTCGAGGCCGCGTTCAGCTTCATCAAGGCGCGCAGCCCCAGCTACGGGATCAAGCCCAGCCTGTTCCACCGCAAGGACATCCACATCCACCTGCCCGAAGGCGCGGTTCCCAAGGATGGGCCGTCGGCGGGGATCGGGATCGTGACGTCGATCGTCTCGACGCTGACGGGGGTCCCCGTTCGGCGCGAGATCGCGATGACGGGCGAGGTGACGTTGCGCGGCCGCGTGCTGCCGATCGGCGGCTTGAAGGAGAAGCTGCTCGCGGCGCTGCGCGGCGGGATCGAGACCGTGCTGATCCCCGAGGAGAATGAGAAAGACCTCGCCGAGATCCCGCAGAACATCAAGGATGGGCTGCGAATCGTGCCCGTGGGCCATGTCGACGAGGTGTTGCGACTCGCTTTGACCGAACCGCTGACCGCGATCGACTGGACCGATGCCGACGAGCTCGCCGCCCAGCCGCCCGTCGCAACACCCGCGATCGGCGGTGAAATGCACCATTGAGGCGACGAAATCACCGGATTTTGGGGCGTATCGCCCCGATTTCCGCCGAATCCCTTTGACTCGGCCCGCACGAATGGCCTTACTGCGCCACCGGCTCCGGCCGCGATTCCTTTTGACCAAGCAAACGGGGGTTCCCTGGGAATGAACAAGCAAGAACTGATCGGCGCCGTGGCCGATGCGTCGGGTCTCGGCAAGGGCGAGGCCAGCAAGGCCGTCGAAGCCGTGTTCGATTCGATTTCGGGCGCGCTCAAGAAGGGCGACGAAGTTCGCCTGGTCGGCTTCGGCACCTTCTCGGTCTCGAAGCGCAAGGCGTCAACGGGCCGCAATCCGCGCACCGGCGAGCCGATGACCATCAAGGCGTCGACCCAGCCGAAGTTCAAGGCCGGCAAGGGCCTGAAGGACGCGGTCAACTAAGACGCGATCCTTACGTGGGCGGTCTGGACAAGCGCCGGCCGCCTGCTAAAGGGCTGCGAACGCGAAGCGGCGGTGCGAACCGCCGCTTCTTCGTTCAGGGCGCGTAGCTCAGTGGTAGAGCACTGTGTTCACACCGCAGGGGTCGCTGGTTCAATCCCAGCCGCGCCCACCAGTTTCAGCAAGGGCCGGTTCGCGCAAGGTGCGGGCCGGCCCTTCGCTTTTCCGGACCGTGCTCACCATCAACCGATAAGCCACGCCGCGATTGCAACGATGGCCATGCCGACCAGACCGGCCGTGAAGACGATGCGTTGCCGCCGCTTACGCAGGACGATGTGGCCGCCGCGCGCCTCCTCGGCGGTCAGATGGACGGGTGGGTCTTCGGGCATCGATCGTGCCTCTAGCCGACGAGCGGCTGTTCGAGCTGCGGATCGCTATCGGCTTCTTCGGCGACGATCACCATGTCGACAGGCACATATTCGTGGGGTCCGGAATGCCCCTTCGGCGCGCGGCAGATACAGTGCGGCGGGTCTTCCGGGCGATTGAGGCAATCGCGTGCGGCCTCGAGCACGAGCAGTGTGATCATGGTTGCCTGCCGTTGCGATTCTTGCGTCCGATCATCGAGCGTCCTTTCTGCGACGCCCCCCTACGCGCCCCCATGCGCGGCGCGATATGATGTGAATCAGCGCATCATAACACATTCGGCGATTGAGTGCGCGCCGGTCGCGGCGGTATCGCCGGCGGAAACAGGGGAGAATGATGGTCCGATGGCTTTCGGCGCTGGTGGCGGTAATGATCGCAGGGACCGCGGCAGCGCAGGCGCCTGCCGACATGGAAGATCGCGCGGTGTTGATCGCGCCCGACCGGGTCTTCACCGGGACCGATGACGCGATGCATCCTGGCTGGCGCGTGCTGGTGCGCGGACACCGGATCGAAGCGATAGGCCCCGACGTCGAGGCGCCCGCAGGTGCGGAGACGATCGCGCTGCCGGGTATGACGCTGATGCCGGGCATGATCGACGCGCACGTCCATCTGTTCCTTCACCCTTATGACGAGACAAGTTGGAACGACCAGGTGTTGAAGGAGTCGCCTGCGCTGCGCACCGCGCGGGCGATTGCCGCGGCGCGGGCGACGCTGATGGCGGGGTTCACCACGGTGCGCGATCTCGGCACCGAGGGCGCGGGCGATGCGATCGTCGGGGTGGAACGCGCGATCGACGAAAGGATCGTGCCTGGGCCGCGCATTCTCAACGCCGATCGGGCGATCGTCGCGACCGGCGCCTATGGACCTAAAAGTTATGCCTTCGCCGTGCCGCAAGGCGGCGAGGAGGCGAGCGGCGCCGATATCGTGCGCGTGGTGCGTGAGCAGATCGGCCGCGGCGCCGATGTGATCAAGCTGTACGCCGATTACCATTGAGGCCCCGGCGAGCCGAGCCGCCAGACCTTCACGCTCAACGAGATGAAGGCGGCTGTCGAGGCAGCGCACGATGCCGGCCGCAAGGTCGCCGCGCATGCCAATACGACGAAGGGAATGCACCGCGCGATCCTGGCAGGCGTCGATACGATCGAGCATAGCGGAGAGGGGACGGCGGAGATCTGGTCGTTGATGAAAGCGCACGGCGCGATGCTGTGCCCGACACTGGCGGCGACCGAGGCGATCGTGCGCTACGGCGGGTGGACCGGTGCCGCGCCCGAGCCTGTGGCGATCGCCGAGAAGAAGGCGAGCTACCGCGCCGCGTTGAAGGCTGGCGTCACGATGTGCGCGGGCGGCGATACCGGCGTGTTCGCGCACGGACACAACGCATGCGAGGCGGAATTGATGGCTGCCTGGGGCATGGCGCCCGCTGAGGTATTGCGTGTGCTGACCACCGGCAATGCGCACGCGCCGGGGATCGCCGACACGGTGGGGACGATCGCACCGGGGCGCGAGGCCGATCTTGTCGCGCTGAAGGGGGACCCGATCGCCGACATGACCGCGATCGAGCAGGTCGGCTTCGTGATGAGGGCGGGGTGCGGTACTGAAACGCTGACGGTGAAAGCCTCACATGTGCGACCAGGGGCGCTCGCGAAACCATTTGGTGACGATGTATTTCGTACCGCTGCGCACCTTCATCCCGTGGTGAAGCGTCGCGGGATTGGGTGAGCCGTCGGGGCGGCGGTTGTTCCAGGCAAGCAGCTTGCCGGTTTCGGGCCGGATGGTCTTGTCGATCGCCCTGAAACGGGTCGCGCCGCCCGCTTGGGGTGCGTTCAGGTAGATCATCACCGTCCAGGTGCGGTTGCCGGTGTGGCGGCAATGCGCGTCGTAATCCATGCCGCGCGGCTCGAAATAGTCGGTGTGCGCCTTGAATTCCTGCCCGACCGCGTAGCGCTGCCCCTGGATCGGCTCGCCGAATGCGCGGTCGAGCCCGGTGAAGGCGGAGATCAGCACGTCGAGCCGGTCGATCACCGGATCGGCGGAATCGAGGTCGCACGTCTCGCTGGTGCGAAACGCGGTGTCGCCATTGGCGTCGGCGATCGTCGATGGGCGGCGGCGGGTATCGATCCGATCGATCACCGCAGCGCAGGCTTGGGAATCGAGGAAGTCGCGCCCGATGAACAGTGTGAGCCTGGGCGTAGGTACGCGCTGAATGCCTGGCTGGGTGCGCAAAGTCTCGACGATCGCGTCGTCGAGTGGTGCCGGGATGGAGCGGACAGGAGCAATGGCGGACATGGCGGCCAATCGTCGCATGGAGATATGACAATCGCGTGTAGCAGCGGCGCCGGACGCTACGCAGCCTTGCGCGCGCGTCCCTCGATGGGCGCTTGACGCTGGGGCGCCCGCGCCGCTAGGGGCCTCGCGTTCACGGCGATCGTAGCTCAGTTGGTTAGAGCATCGGTTTGTGGTACCGAGGGTCGCGGGTTCAAGTCCCGTCGATCGCCCCATTTCCTGTCTGGCAACCCCAGGAAAAGCAATGATCACCGGGTGGGGCTTCCCCGATTTCGACGCGCATGAAGGCGTGCATCTGTTCACCGATCCGGCTTCGGGGCTGAGCGCGATCATCGCGATCCACTCGACCGCGCTGGGTCCGGCGGCGGGCGGCGTCCGCTTCTGGCACTACGCCAAGTCCGACGACGCCATCACCGATGCGCTGCGGCTGTCGCGCGGTATGAGCTTCAAGAACGCGATGGCCGGGCTGGCGCTCGGCGGCGGCAAGGGCGTGGTGTTGGCGAAGAAGGACGGTGTGACGATCAGTGAAGCGCAGTTGAAGGCGTTCGGCCGCGCGGTCGAGTCGCTCGGCGGGCGCTACGTGACGGCCGAGGATGTCGGCATGTCCGAGGCGCGGATGAAGGTGATCGCGCAGCAGACGAAATACGTCTCCGGCCTGCCGGTCGAAAGCGGCGCGGCGGGCGGCGATCCGGGCCCCTATACAGCACGCGGCATCTATCTGGGCGTCAAGGCGGCGGCGAAGCGCGGGCTGGGTGCGGACGACATGAAGGGCGTGCATGTCGCGATCCAGGGCGTGGGGTCGGTCGGCGGCGGGTTGGCGAAGCTGCTCGCGAAGGACGGCGCAAGGCTGACACTGGCCGACGTCAATGCCGACAAGGCGAGGGCGCTCGCGGAGGAACTCGACGCGGAGACGGTCGATGCGACCGAAGTGCTGGCGCTGGAGGCCGATATCGTCAGCCCCAATGCGCTGGGCGCGATCCTGACCGAGAAGACGATCGCGGCGTTGCGCACCAAAGTAATCGCGGGCGGCGCCAACAACCAGCTCGCGACGCATGCCGACGGCCAGCGCCTGTACGAGCGCGGCATCCTGTACGCGCCCGATTACGTCATCAATGCGGGCGGGATCATCAATGTCGGCCTCGAATATCTGGGGCATGGCGACGAGGCCGAGGTGATGGCGCGGATCGACAGGATCCCCGAGCGGCTGACCGAGGTGTGGGACGAGAGCGACCGTGCCGGTCGGCCCGCATCCGAGGTCGCCGACACGATCGCGCAGCGGTTGATCGGGCGGGAGTAGGCTCGACCGACCCTTTTGGTCGTTTTGGGGAAGTGTTCAGGACGTTCGTGCTATCGCTGGATTCGGGCGCGGCGATCCCCTAACGAAGCGCTCGTGCCCGTGCTTCATGCCCTCGCCAATCCTGCGCGCTTCCTGAAGGTCGCGCGACCGATGACGCCGATCCTGTTCTGGGCGGGCGTGGCGCTGTTCGCGGTCGGCGCCTGGGGCGGGCTGACGCAGACGCCGCCCGATTACCTGCAGGGTGAGACGGTGCGGATTCTGTACATCCACGTGCCCACCGCCTGGCTCGGCATGGGCGGGTGGACGGGGATCGCGGTGGCGAGCATCGCCTTCCTGATCTGGCGCCACCCGCTGGCGAGCATCGCCGCGCGCGCGATCGCGGTGCCGGGGGCGGTATTCGCGGCGTTGTGCCTCGTGACCGGATCGATATGGGGGCGGCCGACTTGGGGGACATGGTGGCAATGGGACGGGCGTCTGACCTCGATGTTGCTGCTGTTCTTCGTCTATCTGGCGTATATCGCGCTGGCGCGCGCCGATCGCGAACGCGGCGGCGACGGGCGGATTCCGGCGATCTTCGGGATTGCGGGATCGGTACTGCTGCCGATCATCCGTTATTCGGTGGTGTGGTGGAACACGCTGCACCAGGGGCAGAGCATCGGGCTGACCAGCTCGACGATCGACCCTGCGATCCTGTGGCCGCTGTTCTGGACGCTGGGTGGCTCCACCCTGTTCTTCGCGGGCGTGGTGCTGATGCGGATGCGGGCGCTGCTGGCGGCGCAGCGGGTCGAGGCGCGGATGCGGCGGCTCGCGGCATGAACCCCTGGCCGTTCGTCGCTGCCGCTTACGGGGTGACGCTGCTCGCCGCGCTGGTGCTCGCGGTGGCGAGCTGGCGCGCGATGGTGAAGGCCGAGCGCGAGGCCGAGGAATTGCGGCGATGAAGGCGAAGCATCAGCGGCTGGTGCTCGTGCTGCTCGCATTGGTCGCGGTGCTGGGGGCGAGCGGGCTCGCGCTGTCGGCGCTCAAGGATCAGGCGGCGTTCTTCTACGCGCCGGGCGACGTGAAGCGTGATGGCGTGCCGCTGGGCAAGCATGTGCGGCTCGGCGGGATGGTCGAGAAGGGGTCGATCGCGCGGCAGGCGGATGGGGTGTCGATCCGGTTCGTCGTCACCGATGGGCAGGCGAGCGTGCCGGTGCGCTTCCGCGGCGTGGTGCCCGACCTGTTCAAGGAGGATTCGGGCGTGGTTGCCGAAGGGCAGTTCCAGCCCGACGGCAGCTTCGTCGCCGACAATCTGCTCGCCAAGCATGACGAGAAATACATGCCGCCGCAGGTCGCGGGGGCGATGCACGAAACCATGTCGCTGAAGCAATGATCGCCGAAGCCGGTCTCGCCGCCTTGTGGTTCGCCGCCGCGCTGGCGTTGCTGCAATTGGTGCTGGCCGCGATGGGCGTGCGGGCGACGCGTGTGCCTGCGGAAGCAGGAGCCCAGAGTCGAGAGGACGACGTTCCCGATTCCTGGACTCCCGCTTTCGCGGGAGAACAGGGAGTGGCGGCTCAGCTTCTCGCCGCCGTCCGCCCGGTGGCGATCGTGCAAGGGGCGCTGGCGGCGCTGGCGATGGCGCTGCTGATCGCGGTGTTCGTGCGCAGCGACATGTCGGTGCTGCTGGTCGCGCAGAACAGCCACACCGCGAAGCCGTGGATCTATAAATTCGCGGGCGCGTGGGGGAACCACGAAGGCTCGATGCTGCTGTGGGTGACGATCCTGGGGATCGCGGGCGGCGCGGTGGCGCTGTTCGAGAAGCGGCTGCCGACGCCGACGCTGATCGCGACCCTGGGCGCGCAGGCGGCGATCGCGCTGGGCTTCTATGCCTTCCTGCTCTTTTCCTCGAACCCGTTCGCGCGGCTGTTTCCGGCGCCGGCGGACGGGCAGGGGCTCAATCCGTTGCTGCAAGACCCGGGCCTGGCGTTCCATCCGCCGACGCTCTACGCGGGCTATGTCGGGCTGTCGGTCGCTTTCTCGTTCGCGGTCGGCGCGATGGTGACGCGCGACGTGGGCCCGGCCTTCGCGCGCGCGATGCGGCCGTGGGTGCTGGGCGCGTGGATCTTCCTGACGATCGGCATCACCGCGGGCAGCTATTGGGCGTATTACGAGCTCGGCTGGGGCGGCTGGTGGTTCTGGGATCCGGTCGAGAACGCGTCGCTGATGCCATGGCTCGCGGCGACTGCCTTGCTGCATTCGGTGACGG